>JGI12631J13338_1000086_pt1 | contig 31330 bp, 23 predicted proteins | sample BlaSpr_A8_Ref_O1_FD_13338 | JGI IMG/M metagenome (IMG submission 13338) | reverse complement strand
AACCTCCGCATTCCAAATGTTCTTTCCGGTTGTCGCTGTACCGCGAGCATAACCGCCGGCCCAATGTCCGAAGCCGTTGGTCAGGCCTAGATAGTCGCCGCCCGCATCCACAACGTTGGTTAACAGTTTCGGTTCCGGTTGCGGGGGAATATCAGCGTCGGGCTGCAGTGGGGAAATTTGCTCGCTACTGGCTACACCGGCGCCGGACGAAGCAGCAGTGGCAGAGGGGACAATGTTCTGGGCTCGTGAAAGCTGCGCAGCCGCTAGAAAGGTCAAAAACCAGAGAGCCATCGCAATTCGGCGCCGTCCTCGGTGAATGATGATCATCATTTGGTGAGCGTCTCGGTTTCGAATCGGAGGTCTTTCCCGTCTCCGGCTATGATCATCCAGGCATCGTTGTCTCTGACCACCTTGGCGGATCCCTGCACGACTTTTGGTTCGGCGAACCGACTTGCCTGAAGGCGCCACGTCTGGTGATCCAAGGTCTGGGGATGGGTGGCTTCGACCGTGATCAAACCAGCGTTTTCCGAGACCTTCCATTTCACCTGCTTCCGCGAGTTCAGGAAGTTCGCAAGTTCGGTCATTGTGTACCAGCGGAATCGTCCATTGGCTTTCAAACGGCTCGTTTGTTCCATCCAGCGATCTATGACATCGTGGTATTGCAGAATTCCGGGAGGATGGAAATAGACCAGCCTCACCGACTGCTGTTCCGAGGCAAAGTCGGTGATGGCGATAAGCCAACGCTCAATCTCGTTGGCGGAATACCCTTCGGTACTCATTTCCTCGAAGGCTGCAGCCCGGTCCAGATGCAAGATCGGAAAAGCCCAAATGTTGCGGGTCTCGCGCTCACCATTGCGATATCCTTGAGTGGGCCCCATCCCGGTATCGCCAGTGAAGTAGTAGGCGACGAACCCGTGGGCCTCCAGCCAGTGCGTTACCCAGGGCGGCTGGTTACCATTGGGGGCCGAATATTCAACCACGGGTCTTTTCGCGATCCTTTCCAGCGAGTCTGTGTTGAGTGCCAGGAATTTTTCGAGATCTTTGGGATTGTCGGTTTCGACGTGAGCGGAAAAGTAGTCGTGAATCCAGCCGCCGTGGTCACCCACTGAATACCCGAGACCGAGGAACTTATGGATCAGGCCCTGACTGACGGGATTGTGATCAACGTCAAAACCCCGGGTGTCGCCCACCTGCGAGGCATCGGGGCCAGCTGTGATGTGAATCGAGTATGGTCCCTGCTGCATGAGCTTCCACGAACTCATCTCTTGCAGTGGCTTGATTGCCGCGTTCGAGTCGATGTGCCAGTTCAGGACCAGGCCCCCGATCCCATCAGGCACAGTCATGAGATAGGGCAACGACAGCGCATGCTCCGCGAAGTATTTCAGAAAGGCGTGCATCAGTAAGCCGTCCGTGTTGCCCTTCAGATATCCCAGAGGCAGGTTTACAAACAACACCGAGCCCTTTTGATAGGACCGCTCCCCAGCCACCAGTCCGGTGCTGGAGTGAAATAAAACGTCACCGCTGTATGTTCCTGAAGTTACGAAGCTGGGATACTGCAGATCGCCATATTTGTAGCGCTTGAGTTCCGTCTCGAAAGTTCTGCCCGAAGAAGTCGTGGAACCATCTTTCGCGGTGGCGGTCCCGGTTTCGGCATGAAAGGGATAGTACTTTCCCGGAGGTATCTCCATCTGATCGACAACTGCATTGGTGCTGGTAACTTTATTCCATTGAATTGTCTTATCCCCGAGTTTGTCATAGAGAGCGTAATCCACACCCGCCAAGTCCGACATCCGGGAACGACCGTGTGCGAAAGTGCCGTTCAATGAGAATGTGCCGGCGTCGAAAACCAGCATGAGCTTTCCGCCATCGGCCACAAAACGGTGCAAAGTCGCTACGAAAAGATCGCTCGCCTGCTGATGAAAAGAGTCCGGCAAGATCACTCCGGCGCACTCAGACTCTCCCCATAGAGGACGGAGGAAATCGGAATCATGCACCGGGACCACATGGAGACCTTCTTCACCGCCCGCGTCCAGCCACATAGCGACTTTAGGGTTCGAAAAGCTGGTGCCGTCCGGCACCAGCAAGATCAGGCGGTCGGCGGTTGAGCGAAACGGGTCGCGATGGTCCCGAGAGACCAGCCCCCACACGATCAGGAAGATGAGAACTACGCTGCCCCCGATGAGGAGAATGCGATGGCGCTTCATTGGCTGGCCACCACCTGACCAGATTCGCGCGCCCAGACGGTGCCAAACACCACCACGCCCTCTTCGAACTCGATCCGCGGAGCGCTGACCGTAGTCGGATATTGCTCGGTACCGCATCGAGTTCCGGCTGCGATGATGAGCTCGCGCTCGGCGATCACCGGTCCGTGAATCGCGCAATTGGGACCGATGCGCATTTTTCTTGCGCTGATTAGACTTCCTTCTACCGAGACTCCGTCTTCGATCACCATATTCTTTACGCTCTTCACGCTGCCGCACACTCGCGCGCCGGAGTGAATGTGCAGGTTGCCTCGGATAACGATGTTGCTGCGGATGACCTGGCCGCCAAGAATCTCGAAGTCGCCATCCTGTAAGAGCCGCGGAAGGGTTCCGGGGCGAGCGACGGAAGGGACGCTCGACTCGCGTGGGGCGGGCACTGTAGGGCTGGCGCCATCGCCGATTTCAATACGAGGCGCGTTCATTCGCAGAAAACTGCAATCGCCCTGCAGGCGTATCAGTAGATCCGAAGAGATGCGGCCGTAGAGCCTGCAGCCGACATCTGCGGTGAATTCTCCGACCGCATGAACCCAACGCAGGACGCGGCTCGCCTCGCCCAAGCGAACATTTCGTTCGCCCAGAATCGCCCGGTAGCTGCTCTTCGCTCCTCCGCTGAATTGGCCGCGAGCGTAGATCTCTTTGGACAACGTCGCTTCCGGTGGCACCACAAGGTCAACGCCCGCTACGATCAAGACTGGGTGAACAGGATCTTCCTTCTCGAGTAAACGCACCTGCGCTTCGTCAACCCGGCCCATCACAACATATTCCTCACCGTCGGAAAGAACGCCTGTGTCCGTCGTTCTCGTGTCCACACAGCGCTGGAGGATGGGCTCAAGACTCTGGATATAGATTCGAAAGCTGTCAGCAAAATGACGAATTTCGCCGGCGTTTTGCTGCACGACGCTGAGTGGCAGGGCGTCCGACTTGCGGCGTAATTCCACCAATGCGGGGACAAGAGGCAGCATAAACATCAGCCCGACCACAAAAATCAGGGCGGCTACTGCGACATAGGGATTCACAATGCCTTTCGAAACCGCTCAGTTTTGTCCCAGTGGAATTCAGCTCCAGTTACAAGATCACTGAGTTGGGACAGGGCTGCGCGCGAGACGGAGAAGATGCTCACCGCAAATCCCAGAATGAGGAACGGCAGCAGGCAAATTCTCTTGCGCGTTCCATCGAGTCGGGAGGCAGCAGCGATCTCAAAAAAGGCAGCAAGATTGCCGAGCGCGGCATAGGCCGTAAGGGACAGGAGCGCTATGACGCCATGGAGTGGAGCGACACCTTGGTAGAACACAGCGAGCGCCAGAGCCCAGCCGACCAATGTGACCGGCGCCATAACATACACACCAAGCAATAACGTTCCGTCAATCCGCTCCCGCAGCGTAGCCCGATGTTTCCCTAACAGCAGGCGCATGCTGTAGGTCACCATGGCTTGGTTATGACCTTTGGCCCAGCGCATGATTTGCTTGATGCGAACCGGCCAATTTTCGGGGACTTCCTCGTAACATTCAGAGCGATTCTGATATGCAGTCTTCCACCCGTTCAGCAAGAGGCGATAGGTGAGGTCGGTGTCTTCGGTCAGCGAATTTTCGTTCCAGCCGCCGATCTCGCGCAAGGCACTCAATCGCACTCCCGCGACCGTGCCTCCATGTTGCGGTACGAGGCGGAGGTTCATCCGCGCCTGTTGATCTACCTGATATCCTCCCGAGCGTTCAAGGTCCAGCAGACGGGTCAACAGATTCGTGCCGGCGTTTAGCGGAACGACCCGCCCCATGACACCGCCAACTTCCAGATCAAAGAATGGCGCCACAAGTTGCTTGACGAGTCCCGCACCCGGGATATAGTCCGCGTCGAAAATGAGGATGACCTCGGTGTCCACCAATTCCATGGCATCTTTTAGTGCCGCTGCCTTGCCGCCCTTTCCCGATGTGCGATGGAACGGCTGAATGCGGCCGGGAAACTCCTCCACAAACTGGTCAATAATCTCGCGGGTCTTGTCGACAGAACGGTCGTTCACAGGAACCACCAGCATCTTGCCTTCCGGATATTTCACCGTCATTAGGGCGCTGAGGACATTGGCGATTACCTTCTCTTCGTTATGGGCAGCCACGAGCACGGTGACCGGCGGCCAGTCGGCTGTGTCAATGTCGATGTAGGGGTGCCTTTGAAAACCAAAAAGGCGATTCAGTGTGAAGAAATAGTGGCGAGCCGTGTAAATGCAGATAATGAAAACAATAATATAGAGAACAGAAATCATTCGGCACGACCACAACTCGTGCCCACGTTCTCGGTCGTCATTCTTTGCCTGCTGCGGCAGCTTTGCTCGCCCCCTCGGAAGAGTCGCTTTTCCGCCGACGCGGAGTCGGTCTCGGGCCTAGCTTGAATTGCTTGTCGGCCTCTAAGAGCGGAACCTTCTTCTGATGCCAGCGAGCGACGGCCTCAACGATTCTTTCCGAACTGTGTCCATCTCCGTAGGGATTCTCGCCTTCCGACATGTCTTGATAGGCCGCGGCATCATTGAGCAGGTAACTGGTCTCATTGACGATCGCGTCGCGTGACATGCCAATGATTTTGGCCATGCCAAACTGCGCCGCTTCCGGACGCTCCGTAAGCCTACGCAGCACCAGAACCGGTTTGCCGAAAGTAGGGGCTTCCTCCTGAATGCCACCCGAATCGGTTAGCACCAAGAAACAACGCCGCAGCAAACTAACGAAAGTGATGTAATCGAGCGGTTCGGTAAGGTGGATTCTGTCTGTATTCTGCAACAGCGCGTTCACAGTGCTGCGCACATTAGGATTCATGTGCACGGGATAGATAACCCGAATGTCGGAATACTTACTGACCAGATCCTTGAGCGCCATGCACATATGCTCCTGGTCCGCGCCCCAGGATTCCCGCCGATGAGAGGTGACCAGTACTAGACGGCACTTGTCGTCCGGGATGCCGGCGAGAGGAGTGTTTTCCCAGGAATGCGGCAGAACGCTAAGCGCGCGAAGGGTGTCGATGACGGTGTTGCCCGTGACTACAATCTTTTCCGCGGCGATGCCTTCCGCCAGCAAGTTCTCCCGCGCCAAAGCGGTGGGCGCAAAGTGTATTTCGGCCAGCACGGAGGCCAGACGTCGGTTGGCTTCTTCCGGAAACGGGTCGTAAAGGTTGTGACTGCGCAAGCCGGCCTCAATGTGACCCACAGGAATCTTGCAGTAGTAAGCTGCCAGCGCCGAGGCAAAAGCAGTCGTGGTATCGCCCTGCACCAACACCATGTTGGGTTCAAAGCGGTGGCACGCATTCTCTACTGTGTCCAGTACGCGCCCCGTCAGCGAGTTGAGTGTCTGATTCGGACGCATTACTGCGAGATCAAAGTCGGGCTTGATTTTGAAAAATTGGAGGGCACTATCGAGCATCGTGCGATGCTGACCCGTATGAACGACCGCAGTTTCGAATTCTTCGGAACGCTGGCGCAATGCGTGAATTACCAGCGCTAATTTAATCGCTTCCGGCCTCGTGCCGAGGACCGCGATAATCCGACACTTCATGAAGATCGCCTGCCGTTTCTAGACGCGTAGGATTCACCATCCAGGCCTTTAGGAAACGTTTCCGGCAGGGACTTCGTGAGAGGATTGACCTTCCACCGATGACATCCCATTTTGGATTGCTTACGTCCATTCGGTAAAGTTACTGAGGTCACTCGGAGGCCCCGCAGTATGGTCGTCATGTGTGGTGCCGCAAAAGAAAATAGTCTCTAGGTATTGAGGAGCGATTGTGAGCAGGTTTTTCTAACACGCAGCGATAAACACCGCTACCGAGGACGGGTCCACGCGTGACGGCTTACGGCAGCTGACGCCAAGACTTCGTATGTCTTCGGGAGCATGAGTTCGGCTGGACTTACTTGGTGCTTATCCCGTGAGTGCGCCTGCATCGCTTTTGCCGCCTGCGTGCGCTGACTGCCGAGGCTCGGGTTGAACTGGCTAACGCTCTCGATATGAGAGCAGTCCCGACAGGTCAGGATGATGTCTTCCGGGCGTCCCTTGCTAATCGAATACATTCGTAGCCTACTTCCTGGTCGATTCATGCGGAAAAGGGATCCGTTGCAGGCCCAACTCCGAGAATGGATGCCCCGTTGGCACTGCATCCCTCAGCGCAAACTGCGGCACGTGTCACCACTGCCTCATCGCATCCTGGTTCTTCGGGACTGCTTTGAGCACCGATCCAGCGCCGTGCATGGCACGCGAGTGATCTTGCATCGCTTTGGCGGCTTGTGTGCGTTGGCTGCCCAGATCTTGATCGAATGCCTTGACGCGCTCGGTGTGATTACACTGGTGACAGGTTAGGAAAACCCCTTCGAGGTCTCTGTTGATCTTGTACATGTCCTAAGTCTAGTCCCTCTGCCACGAGCGACCCCGGAACTTCGGTGCTCGGAAAAACTTCGGTTCTCGGGGAAAGGGAACAAAACAGGTCACCGATTGGTTTATGCCGCTCAATAAGTCATCGTGTCCGGCTTTATCCGTACATACAGCCGATGCGAAGCTTGCTATGCTTCATCGGTTAACTGCTGGGAGACGGGCTTGCGCGCGGTATTCTCCTCGCGCAAGTGACGGCAGCATTGCCCGGGGCGATGCGGTGTGCTCCTCTCCTGAGGGCGTTGAACCGCATCGCCTCTTCTCAGCAGAGTGTTACAGGGGGATAAAGTCGTGCCCCGAATGGCAAAGCGGAAATAATAATCTCTTCCGCTCACGGTTCATCTGATTTTTCCGGAACCAAAACCTCTAATTTTCGTGATCTGCCATCGGTTGCGGCGGATCCTGTACCTGGATCTCGATGGCTACGCTGCCGCGGACTCCTGCATACTTTTCATGAAGCTGTCCATAGACTGAGTCAACTGCGCGTCCACCTCGTCCGCGATCGTCATAACGTCGGGCAGCAAAATGCTGAAATCCAGATCATGCATGTTGTTCTGCAACGTGCCAAAGAGTGTTACTTGGAGTATTCGTGATTCGTGCACCAGCATCGCGGGAGAATAGCCTTGCAGATGTCGCAGCTTGCCATGGGCCACGGCCGCACCGGAAGGAACGGCATCACTGTCCTTGGAGGTTCCGATCCGTCGGTCGAGCCGATGCACCAGGTCCTCCACCAGCTTGGGAAGGTGTCCGGTGCGCTCTTGATCGCTAAGCGCAAGATGATTCAGTTCCGGGGCTTGCTTGACCCGCTCTAACCATCCGTGGATGATGACGGCCGAATTACGCTCCAGTACCCTTCCCACCGTCGTCTTTTCCATTCGAGCGGCCGGTTTGCGAACCCGCATCTTCTCGCGGACAAGCTCGGCAAGCCTGTCGAATTCGAAGGGTTTTACCATGATTTCGTCGGCTTCCAAAAGAATCGCAGCCATGGCGCTCTGCACATCGGGGAACCCACTGACGACAAGGGTAAGTGCATCGGGTTGAGAGTGACGCATCGCGGTGACGAGCGTGAATCCGTCACCGGCGTGGGGCATGTGTAAGTCAGTGATGAGCACGTCGAAACTCTCGGTAGTGATTAGCTTCAGAGCTTCGACGACGCCCTCGGCCGTGGACACTTCAAATCCTCTGCTCTGAAGCGTAGCCTCCATCACAGAGCGAACGTCGTCGTCGTCGTCCACAAGCAGAATTCTATGCAGAACGGAAGCTGAGGTCGGAGTCATTTCGATCACCTCTCGCCAGACGGAAGGAATGGCGGCAGTACGAGACATTCGTTTTCGAACCTGTTCACAATGAACACTCGCCGAGAGTGCGGAGGCCATTGTCCCGCTTGACCTCCGGGGCGATTTATTCGCGCAGCAAAACTAATGGCCTCTGGCCTTACGCGGCACCCAGATTCCGTTCACGGTCGAGAGTTTGGCAATGAGTTTCTATTTGAGGAAGAGTTTTGTGACCGCCCAGCTCAGTGCTCACGATCCATACTCTCCGCCTTTGGTGGCGACCTGGCTCGGCACGACCCACTCTCTTTCGCAGGAGGGGCGCTGCTTTAATGTTCTTCGGCGTTTCTCTGAAGCAAGCCGACAAGTCGGAAATCTCTACGATGACTTCAGGCGGGCCGTCGCTGTAGCAAGTTTGGATCATGCGTGCATGGTCAATAACTAACTCTGAAAGTTGGAATCGTTGATCAGACTCTTCCCTCCACTTCGTTCGAACCTTGAAACCGTCCGTAAGTCGTAGGCATGGCGCAGCGTAGGGGCTCTGCAGACCGCTGCCGTGGATTATGGGCTCCACGTTACGATCGCCCGTCTCGCATAGACTAAGATTCTGCTATCGGAGTTGTCTGTCCGGAATTTGCCGGACGGCGCTCTTCATTCAAACTGTCAGCCGATCGTCTCAGATCGCTTCTGATGATCCGGTTGCTTCAGGAAAGCACCATAGATTGTGCAAAGCTCGGATCGACGTCGCTATGATAGTGGTTGCGGTTTGCTGAATGAGCCCGATTATCAGAAGATCGCTAAGTGGCGGAATCGGGCTCTGCCCCCCTTCGCTCGCCGAGGCTAAAAACGGGGCCTGGTGGGAACGCAAGATCTTCAGCTAAAGCGTGCTATTGGACCACCTCGTCGACGTTCCTTGCAGTGGGGCTCGGATCGTCGACATTCTCTGCCCGATCCCTGCCATTTAACTTCGCCGCGTACAGACCCCGGTCAGCCTGGTTCAGCATCGAACCAATATCTCCGCTAATGGAATGATCGGTGGAAACCGCCACTCCCATGCTTACCGTGATCCTCCTCGAAAGACGAGAGGAAACGACCGGTTTGGCGCTAACAGATGCACGCAGGTCGTCTGCTTTGATTAAGGCCGACACTAAGTCGCACTCGGCTAGAATGATCAAGAACTCTTCTCCGCCGTATCTGCCCACGCCATCGTAGACGCGCAACTTAGAGCGCAGTCTTCTGGCCACTTCCTTCAGAGCCACGTCTCCAAAAAGGTGACCCATCGTATCATTCACTTGTTTGAAGTGGTCGACATCGGCCAATATAACACTGAGGGGTTTTCCGCTGCGCCGGGCTCGTTCGAACTCACGCCCAAGGAAGTCGAGAGTCTCGCCGCGATTCATCAATCCCGTCAGGGAGTCGTGGGTTGCGGCGTAACGCATGGACTCTCTTGCCGACACAAGCTCTTCGTGCATGCTAACGATGCGTTTGCCCACCAGAAGACGGGCCTTCAGTTCCATCTGGTCAAACGGTTTCACCAGGTAATCATCCGCTCCTGCCTGCATCGCCTCTAACAGGTCTGTCTTTCCATCTTTTCCAGTCAAGAGGATGACGTAGGAATACGAGTTCCCGGCGCCCGCCGTGCGGATCCTCCGACAGAGCTCGACACCATCAATTTCGGGCAACACCCAGTCCAGCAAAACCAGCTTCGGACAATCCTGGCGTTGCAGCAGCGTCCAAGCCTGAGCGCCATCTTTCGCAACTACGAAATCAAAACCCCATTCTTGCAAATGAGAGGTCAAAAGTGCTCGATAAACAGACGAGTCCTCCACAATCAGGATCTTCAACGGCTTCACGCTCCGAAAATTAGTTTCTCTGGAATTAATCTCGACCGGGCCTCGCGCTCACTACCAACCGGTCGTAAAACCGCGAACCCGGAACAACGAAAACAGGATGACAGTCCGGTAAGGCGTACCTTCAAACGGCGGCGGAGATGCTTACCGGAGCCGATCCGTTAAGGACGCGACCCACACTTTGGAGCACGATGTCGCCTATCTTCTCCAGATTCAGCGATGATTTTTCGATATAGGCTGCGGCCCCGGCGCTCAGGAGTTTCGCTTCATTCCTTTGCGAAAGTCCGGTCAACACAATCACCGGAACCGATGCGGTGGACGGGTCCTGCTTCAATGCCTTCAATACGCCCAGGCCGTCGAGCCCTGGAAGCATCATATCTAACAGGATGAGCGCCGGAGCACTGCTACGAGCTGCCCGCAGCCCCTCCTGGCCGTCGCCGACAGCCGTCACAGAGTGGCCCGCTCTGGCTAGAATCTTCTCCATTGCACTGCGTAAGAACCGACTGTCTTCGATCACAAGAATATTCATTCTGAGTCTTTCCGCTCAATTTGCAGGAACATGAGGATCTCTAGTTACTCGGCGCGGGAACCGTTTCGCCGAGCGGCATCTCGACAACTTCCAATTTCGCCAGTTCCGCCGCCAGCCAGCTTTGCAGCAGGTCGAGGTCTTCCTCGGGAATAAAAGAGAAACGAACACCCGCTCGGCCCTTGGCATTGCTATTTACGACTTTGCCGATCATGCGCACGACAACGGAGGTGCCGGGAAGCGAGCACACGAGTGAGACCTCTTGATCGACCCTGAGTGGTCGTTCGCACTGCAGACCCACTCCACTAATGCTCAGATCCATGACTCTGCCTTCCACGGAACCGAGGTGGGAAACCCTCACCATTAAGGGGATGTCAGTCGAGACTCGAGCAGCTCGCCGCCGCTCTTGCAGCATGGTTCCATATGCCGCGCGCACGCACCGGCTGGCATGGTCGAGGTCAACAGGCTTGTAAATCATGAAATTGGCGCCCACCAGAAGAGCGTGCGTTTCCGAACCCACATCCACCATCGCCACGATCGTTGAGTTGCTATTCGGAGAAGATTTCCGGGTGCTCCTTACAATGCGCGCAGGGTCATTTGCGGGGTTCCAATCTACAATCACGGCGTCCAGTCTTCTATGCGCTACTGCCTCAAGAGCTGACCCAATTTCGGTGCATACCTCGGTCTGGATGGCAAAATCTTCCAGAACCTTATTCATGACACGGACTACCTCCGCATCATTGCTAAAAAGGAGACCATCGAGCCGCACTTGTTTTTCCATAGGCCGCCGAGGATCAGATGGCACGTTGTAGACCAATCGGTCATAAGGCTCACCCTCACTGCCCTTGGCCCGTTGGCCGCTCTCTGCTTCGTCCGCGGAGGAAGATTGCCATCTGAATTCCGGACTACGTGTCTGCCGTCCGGACACCCGGCACGGTATTTCAAGACTGACGGCGTGACGCCCCGCCCTCCGAATCGTGTGCAGGTTTCAGTGCAAGCGCCGTAACCGCACGCTGTGGCCACGCTCTACCGGGTAGAATCGGTTTCATCCAGGCAGAGGAGAACCGCCGTACGAATTCCGGACCGGTCTACGCGATTCATAGGGCGGTCTCGGAATGACTCCGGAAGGACAGCTCAGGGCAGCAGCCGCATCTGGGTCTTTTCTGGCAGGGTAATCCTCGCCAGGATGCTGTAGAGGGTCGATCTTGCAATACCGAGCACATCCGCCGCTCGGCTCTTGTCGCCCCCGCAGTGTTCCAGCACTTGCAGGAGATGACGCTCTTGAACTCTTTCCATCGAAAGTAACTGGGGCTCCTCCGGACGATCTGCCGCCTTTCGCAAATGCGGCGGGAGATCTTTCGCATCGATAAGACCTGCCTCAATCATCATGCAGGCGTTGCCTATGACGTTCTCCAATTCACGCACATTACCCGGCCAATGGTAACGAGCCAATAGAGCCTGGGCACGACGTGTGATGCCAGAGATCGGCTTGTTGTATTGCTTGGCAAATTTGTCGACAAAATACCTCTCGAGTAAGGGGAGGTCCTCTTTTCTGTCAGCCAACTTGGGCAACGGGATCTCCGTCATCGAAAGACGGTAGTAGAGATCCTCGCGAAACCTGTGCTCTTGAACCAGGACACGCAGATCCTTGTTGGTAGCGGCTATAACACGCACGTCCACCTTGTGGAGCACGGGCGAGCCCACTCTCTGCACCTCCTGATTCTGTAACACTCTTAACAATTTTGCTTGTCCCGCGAGCGACATATCACCGATTTCGTCCAGAAACACCGTTCCTTGATGGGCGTACTCAAACAGCCCAATCTTGTCGCGGGCCGCACCGGTAAATGCTCCGCGGACATAACCAAATAACTCACTTTCGAATAAGGTGTCCACTAACGCAGAGCAGTTGCATATGGTGAGTGTTTTATCGGAGACGGGGCTCAGGCGATGGAGCGCGCGAGCGGCGAGTTCTTTTCCGGTTCCCGTTTCCCCGGTTAGAAGTACCGTTCTGAAATGAGGGGCAATCCGGTGAATCGTGTCGAAAACGTCAATGATGAAGGGACTGCGGCCGACGATGCCCTCCAATTGAAACGTCTCAACCAGTTGCTGGTCGAGGTGCAAGGCAAATCGTCTGTGTCGGTGCGCATCGATCAGCTTGGAAACCCGGTCACGAAGTGCGTGGACATCAAGGGGCTTGGTCAGATAGTCCGCTGCACCCTTTTGAATTGCTTCAACTGCCGATTCTGCGGTGTAATAACCGGTCATCAGCATCACGTCGGTTGTCGGATCGGTCGCCACGATCCGTTCCAAAAGATCCATGCCACTTATTTGTGGCATCATGAAATCAAGAAGTACGATTTCGGGACGGTGCTGCTGGAACAGGGCGAAGCCAGTCTCAGGGTCGGTACTCGTGAGAATCTCAAGATCCTGTCGCTCTAGTGCCGTTTGGATAAGCCGCAAATTATCGCACTCATCATCGATCACCAGCAGTTTAAGGCCGATGCAGCCATCGGTCGTCATCGCCGTGCCTCCCGGTACTCAGCTACCCTCTCGCCCATCGTTCCTAAGATCTCTCGTATCTTGTTCGCGAGGGTTTCTTGGGTGAACGGCTTTTGCAGGAAAGCAACTCCTGGCTTTAGGATCGCGTGATGCACGATCACATCATCGGTATGACCCGATACATACAGCACTTTCAGTTGCGAACGAGTGGCCGACAGCAGTTCAGCCAATTCCCGGCCGCTTAGGCCCGGCAAGACCACATCCGTAATCAAGAGGTGAATCGGACCACGGTTTAATCCGGCGATGCGTATCGCGCTCGCAGCATTTGCAGCCTCCATCACTGTATAACCCATGTTCTCGAGCAGGTGACAGGTAAGGCTCCTGAGATCGTCTTCATCCTCGACCAAGAGGATTGTTCCTGAACCTGGCGGAACAGAGATCGTCTTGTCAGCCTGGACGCGGTCCAAACCTTCCTTGGCTTGTGGCATGTAGACCTCGAAGGTGCTACCTTTCCCAACTTCGCTATCGACAGAAATGTAACCGCCGCTTTGCGTGACGATTCCGTATACAGTCGCAAGGCCAAGTCCGGTACCCTTGCCCACGTCTTTCGTCGTGAAAAATGGCTCGAAAATACGAGCGATCGTTTTCTTGTCCATTCCGATGCCTGTGTCGGTCACGCTCAGTAATGCATACTTTCCTGGTTGCATCTCAATGCAGTGTTTGTAGTCGTGCCGCTCGTCAATTTCCGTGTTAGAAGTCTCAATGATCAATTTCCCGCCTTTGGGCATGGCGTCGCTGGCATTGATCGCGAGATTCATGATGACCTGCTGGATTTGTGTTGGATCGACCTTCACACGTGCCAGCGCCGGATTCAACTTGGTGATCAGTTCGATATCCTCGCCCAGTAATCGAACCAGCATCTTGCTGGTTTCAGCGACCGCAGCATTAAGATCAAGGATCTTTGGTACGAGCACTTGCTTGCGACTGAAGGCGAGCATTTGAAAGGTCAATGAAGCGGCTCGATGTGCCGCTTTCTTGATCTGTTCCACTTTCAGCCACGATGGATCTTCATGCTTGATTGATGAAAGCAGTAAGTCGCTGTAGCCGATAATTACGCCGAGGATATTGTTAAAGTCGTGAGAGATTCCGCCCGCCAGTTTCCCCATAGCTTCCATTTTGTGAGCTTGGCGAAGCCGCTCTTCGAGTCGCCGTTGATCGGTGATATCGGTACATGTGCCTACCCATTCTCGGACGACACCGTCATTCTCGATCACTGGCACCGCATAAACCAGGAGATCGCGGTATTCCCCATCTATCCGGTGTGCCCTGAACTCTGCGTTGTAAGGAGTCCCGGTTTTCACAGCATTCGTCCACGCATCCACAAACCGCTTGCGGTCGTCAGGATGGACCGACCCCAGCAATGCCTGAACCCAAGTCGCGCCCGCGCTTTTGACGGCAAATTCCCGCCATGCCAGCGCATCGTCGACCATGGCGCCGGCAGAGTCCGTAGTCCAAACCACCTGCGCGGTGGCCATGGTTAGCGAGTGATACCGTTCTACGCTATGCCGCAAGGCCTGCTCGGCCCGCTTTCGATCACTGATGTCCCGCTGGACATGAATGCAGCCCAAGAGCATTCCGCTCGTATCCCGAAGAGGCGTGGTTGTGGTGTCGAAAGTCTTACCCAGCCGTGGCTCCTCAAAGTCATTCCGCTGGCTTGTCCCGGTGGTTCGCAGTAGTTCATGCGAACAGTTTTGTGGAGCATGGTTGAGACCATGCAGCACTTCGTAACACGGTCGGCCAATCAGCTTGGACAATGGCATACCTAATATTTCCGCGGTTGCCCGATTCGCACGTTGAATGCGACATTGCTCGTCGATAATCACGACAGCATCCGGCACGGAGTCGAATGTAAGTTCCCACTCCTTCATGCCGGCACGGATCGTAGCCTGAAGTCGCGTTTCCTCGTCGCGGTGCGCTTTTTCTCGCAAAGTTTGCCCAACGGCAATGGGGAGAAGTTCAAGGCGGTGCTTGAGAACATAGTCCGAGGCTCCTCGTTTGATATATTCAACCGCGGCCTCATCTCCCAATATTCCCGTGACGACGATGAAAGGAACACTTTTCCCGGTTTGATGAAGTATCTCGAGAGCATCAAGACCTGTCCACGAGCCTAGTCTGTGGTCAGAGATGACAAGATCGTAATCAACATGGCTGAGTCTTTCCTGGAAGGGTGCGGGTGATTTGACGACATCAGAAGAAACGGCATAGCCGGCGCGCTTCAGACAGGCGAGCATTAGTTCTGCGTCTGCCGCCGTGTCATCCGCAATCAGAAGACGAAGCGGACGGTTCGCCGGAAGCGAGTCCCTTCCTTGCGCCGCCGCGTTCAGGATTGTTGCCATTCGTTATCCACCTTGAAAGGCCGCTCGGGCCTTCGTCCGAATGGAGCCGGACTGGCGAGTAGCGCGTTGCAATTTGTCGAGCTCAACTACAGACAGTAGGAAGCCGCACCCACTCAGCTGAAAGCAACATATGGCAACCGCACACGCGATCACGAATCTTGATCTGACAATCATCGCCTGGGCCTTCCTCAGGTCCACAACGCACGTGCCCGGCCTCAAAGTTAAGACCATACTTCAAAAATGTATGTAGTGTGATTTTCCGAATTCGCGTCAGTAGTTGTCCTGACGAGGTGTGATCCGACTAGAGAGCATTATCAAGGACGCCACCGCTCAGGGAGCAGTATCTTAGGAAAGAAAGGGAACCATGGTAATCAGTGTCTTAGCGGCAAAGTGACCCCATCCCTTTTCCGCGTCATGGCACCCTCCGCGTCATGACGGCCCAAACCCCAATCAACACCACAGAAAGGACGTGACCCACGACATCAGTCCACCGGTTGGATCAAGCGGCGCGACTGCCCGCAATCTGGTGCGGAGTCGAGACATCTACTCGCAATATCTCTACGCTCGGTTCCGTCTCGAGCACTAACCTCAACGAGTGGACGATTGCATCCTCGCGCTCGCGATTGTAACGTTCGGCGCTGTTCTTTGTCTCCCAGAAACTGATGCACACGATGCGCAAGGAATAGTCGTGGTCACGGAGAACAATAAAGTCTATGAAACCCGCTTGCTTCCGTAGGGCAGGTAGTAATTCAAGACGTACGATCTTAGCTGCTTCTTCGCACATGCCGGGTTTCGCTTTGCACTCTACGATACGTGTAAACATCGGTTAATCTCCTCACTCGTGGTTCTTGGCCAACTTCTTCAGTTCGCCAACCTAAGCAGGAAGGGCAGCCCGCATCGCATCCTCCACACTTCCTCCTGTTTGCTCGTACACCTCCTGCTATCCTGAAAACCAGCCCCTGACACTCTGTCCGGAGGATTTTGTTCGTTACGGGAACTACCGCTGCCAGATAGCGCCCCGGCCTGTGACGAGGCTCAAGAGTAATCGTGGGTCGCGCTCCACGGCCGGAAATCCGGGAAAAGGTGCAGAGCCTGATCGCGGAGCAATTGGATTGCAACACCTATGGTCCAACCTACAGTATCTGACTAAGTCTGTCTATCAGGGGTACTCCTGACAGTTGTTCGGCAATTATCCGACGGTAACTTCGAGCAAGAGCGCAGCTGTTCATCGCTCTATCTCAATACTTTCCTTTAGCGGTCGTATGCGCAATAACTCAGACCCCATGGTCTGCCGTACGACTGGCCGAACCATCTCGTTCCAATGCGAGAAGGGCTGACACGATGTTCTCGGTCGCCTCTCGAAAGCGGAAGGCGAGCTCTCTTACATCTAGGTAAATGGTGTGGTACGAACAGATGACGTACATCATCTGCTCGAATTCCATGACAGATTCGCTCAGTTACGGAATTCCTCTGCTGCCAGTAATTGCGTTTAATGAAGTGCCGCGGAAAAACGACGGTTTGACCACCGATCAAAGGTGTAACTTTCTTACATCCACGGTATCTCCATCGAACCGAGCCTCAGAGCCGGTGACAATATGTGTCCGGTTCCGCGCCGAGGGAAGGTACTCTTTATCGATTGAGGCACTTGTCGGCAAGCACCAGGTCTTGAACCGCCCGCCATCTCAGGAAGGCCTTAGCGGTTCGTACCGCATCGGCCAAGCTTTCTTCCTTTTCCTCATAGACCTCGCTCCCCTGCCGAAACACTAACACTTGATACCCGAGTCGGCCTGCATCGCCTCCCACAGGCATAACTGCAGCCAGGTAATGTCCGGATCTGCAACGGGCCTCAAGCATTATCATGGCGGACTCCTGTGGCCGATTCGGAGCGTGGCGCAGGCCGACATTCAGGGAAGGCTGTGATGGTGATGGGCTCTACGCCAAGATGCCCCGTGCCGCAAATCTTAGAACGTGTTATCCACTCTGTCTATCCGGAGTTTGCCTGACTCTTGTCAGGACTTAGTCGACCAAGTTGTCCTAAATTGGGCCGGAAGTGTTCACAATAAGTCCGAAATCGAGCGGAACTAGGACGCCTGCTCGAAATCAACGTTGAACATGCCCGTCTGAAGTGCATATCGGACGATGTCCGACCGCGTTCGCAGCCCCAGTTTTTCTCGACTCCGGGCGCGGTAGGTTTCGATCGACTTTCGGCTTATGTTCAGACTGGACGCAATTTCCTTGAGGGTGTAACCGTAGGCAAGCATTCGCAGAACTTCTTGTTCTCGGCGACTAAGCATCTTGGTACCAGATTCGGCTTGTCGTGCGAGGATGTGAAAGAGCGCTTCATTCAACTCGGGATCGACATAGCGGCGCCCAAGGGACGCCGCGCGAATGGCGGCGAACAGCTCTTGCGGGTTCGCTCGTAGAAGGATGTATCCGAGAGCTCCGGCAGCCAGCAGCAATCCGACATAAGCATGGTGCGCCTCGCGACCAAGAACAACGATTCCTGAACTTGGGACTCTGACGCGAAGAGCAGCGATCAGTTGCGCACAGCTCGGTTTCGTCACTTCCGCAAAGACGATGATGAGGTCTGGTTTCATCTTGCTCGCTTGTTCAATCGCATCCTTACTGCCGCTTTCTCCTATGACTTCGAATTCCCCTTCTGCAGTCAACAGGTGCTTCAGACCCACACGAGCAATAACTTCGTCACTGATAACCAGCAGGGTAATTAATCTCATTAAGCGCCAAGCCGAAGGCACATCGCGACGATATAGCGATTGCGTGTCGTACCTCCCACATCTGCCCGGCTAACCCGGCCAGAGTATCTACAGTTTAGATGGGGTACATGGTTACCCGATGCTGCTGAAAGTTAAGGAATACGAGCTGATTATATGACCGAGAGATCCAAGATGCTATTCAGCATTGATGGGTGTGCAGTAACAGATATAAGTACTCGTATAGTTATAAGGTTTAGCTGGCTTTTTCGAATGACAGATCAAGACTTTCGACTATCTTTACTAAATCCGCCAGAGAATTGGCCTGCATCTTGCCCATTGCGCGGCTGCGGTGAACCTTGACCGTGTTTTCGGTTGTTGCAATCTGAACTGCAATCTGCTTGTTGAGCATACCGGACGCTACCATGACTACGACTTCGCGCTCGCGTGGCGTTAACGATTCAAAGCGTTCCCGCAGCACTGCAATATCCGCTTCCCTCCGGCGTCTGGCCTGATCATTTTTCAAAGCCAACTGGACCGCATCCAATAGATCCTGGTCGCGAAACGGTTTTGTGAGAAACTCCACAGCTCCCGCTTTCATGGCTCGCACTGTCATGGCGATGTCGCCGTGCCCCGTAACAAAAATGATTGGAATGTGAATGTTGGAAGCAAGCAGCTGTTTTTGAAAGTCGAGTCCGCTTATCCCTGGCAGCCTGATATCGAGAACAAGACAACTGGGCGCCTCCGGGCGCTTGCTCAGTTGGAACTCCTGCGCCGATGCGAGTAGCTGCGACTGCAAACCCACCGATTCGAGAATGCGCTTGATTGCTCGACGCACCGAGACATCATCATCGACAACGAAAACAATCGGCGTGTGATCATTCATGCGGCAGTCTCTTCTTTGGTTGGCAGAATGAACTGAACGAGAGCGCCAAGGGAACCTGGCTCGATCCACAAACGGCCCTCATGGGACTCGATAATAGAGCGGCTGATCGACAATCCCATTCCAATACCCTGCGACTTCGTGGTGAAGAAAGGCTCAAAGACACGGTCCACCTGATCGGCCCCGAGTCCGATTCCAGAATCCTGGACTTGGATTAACACTCCGTCCGCGTGCTTTGCCGATCGGATGTCGAGCTTCCGGAGCCGGTCTTGAACCAAGCGCATTGCATCGATGCCGTTCGTGACCAAGTTGATCAAGACCTGCTGCAATAGCACCTGGTCGCCTAATACGGGAGGGAGATCGGCGGCGAGATCGAGCCCTATCTCGACTTGGTTGGCAACTGCCTCGTTACGAACGAGAACGATCACCTCTCGAATCACGTTGTTGATGTTTAGCTCTGACCGGCTGGACGCATCCTTTTTCAAAAGGCCCCGAATTCGCGAGATGATCGCATTAATACGAGCCGCATCCATCAAAATCTCGACGACTGCCACCCTTAGTTTTTCCAGGTCTGGCGACCCCACTACGAGTTCGCGGAGCGCGAAATTGCCGTTCGCGACGACCTCAGTCAGGGGCTGATTCACTTCGTGGGCGATCGATGCGACCAGTTCTCCCATAGCCAGCACGCGGTTATGGTGAACCAATTGGGCCTGCGTCTCTCGAAGCGATTGTTCCGCCAGTTTGCGCTCGGTAATATCTTGTACGACTCCGGCCAAGCGGAAAATCTCTCCCCGCGCATCGCGCACCGGAAAAGCCCGTGCAACCAGCCAACGGGAAGCGCGGTGTGGCGGAGTAATGCGAAACTCCTCCTCGAACTTACCTGTAATGAGCGCCTCATCCAAACGGTTTAGCACCCTGGCGCGATCGTCCCTGTGGATGAGGTCCCGATAGAAAAGTGGGACTTTCCGTAAGTCGGCATAGGTCTGACCGGTGAGCTGTTCGAACGCAGCGTTCGCGTATATTAGCTCTTTGGAACCGGCGTCGATCATCCAGAAGGTCTCCTGGATGGTATCCGCGATTTGACGGAATGTTTCCTCGCTTCCGAGGTGATCTGGCGCTGACCGTTGGGGGGCGGCGTTCCGCTCCTTCGACTGCTTTTTCGTATTCACTGAGCTGCTTTCACTTCCGATGGGGGTAGGCAATGGCCGCCCATGAGCCCAAATCCAATGGCGACGGCGACATTGATGAACGAGACGGATCGAACCCACCTGATCGCGGCGGTAATCCGTCTCCCGACATTAAACACGGTATATCCTGCGGACCGAGCAATCAGCGACGAAAGTACCACCTGATGCTGGACGCGGGAACCGGTCCATGCCAAGTGTGTAGAGATCATGGACGTAGACCTCCTCGACTCGTTCGGGAAGCCCCAAACTGACTCTAAAATCCGAGCAAGCTTGGTGTTATTGCATGGCTCGCATTGAGAGATACGGTCGATGTTGTCGGCTTTTTCAAAAATCAAGTCTCACGAAATATGCTACTGGCATATCCGAAGCGCGGCGTCTATTCCGCTGCTTTTCGAACCAGTATACCCAGTTCTGTACGCTAAAGTACAGTGAGCCAAAGTGCATAATCGCAAGAACTTAGTCGAACGATACGGGCCTGGCTCGAGGCAGTTCCCGGACGCAAACGTGCCGGCAACAGGCATCCGGTGTGAAGCTCGAAGATCAGGAGGGCGGGTGATCCATGTGCCGGCCGTAAGCACCGTTGAAGAAGCTGAGTTGTTGCTGGCCATGCGTAGGATTTGCAACGTGGCTGGGTACCCCGTGCGGAAGGCCTGGGATGCACTTCGAGTGTGGGCTTCCGCCGATCCGGCTTGATCTCCTCGTGTGCGGGCGCCAGCGGCAAACGTGACGAAGGCAGATTGTTGAACAGTACTTTAATGCCATTTCGGGAGAAGTCGTGCCGCTGCCATGCGAGCGCGACCGTCCAAAAACTGGAACTGCGTCCAAGCGACGGACAAAACGGGGCCTTTCCACTTGTGCTCAATTGAGGCTTAATCAGTCGGGTCAATCACTTAGCCGGCACTTGTATTGGTCGCGTAGGTGCATCTCGGTACTCGGTAGTCCCATGCCCTCGTTCGGCCTGCCATTCTGAGGAATCATGTTCCAGTCGTACCGCCCGATTCGTGCTCTTCACTGCGCCGCGCTCGCTCTGTTTCTAGCGCTAGCCCTTGAGGGACTCAGCCAAATTGCCTTTGCAGGTTTTTCCACATGGCCGTCACACATGGCTCTATCCTCGCTCTACGCTTCCGTGATCTTCCTAGTGACGTTTGCATCGCTGTGGAGCTCGAATTTCGAAGCAGTGTTACTCAGCCCCACGGCAGCAGGCCTTGCAAATGCTACGGCCTTTGCCAAGATCATCGAGCAGGAACCGAAAACCGACATTCTCGGAAACGGCCTCGATCTCGGGCGACACAGGCAAGCGGAGCAAAGACTACGAGAGAGCGACGAACAGTATCGGTTATTGGTGGCGACTATCCCTGAAGTTGTTTGGAAGACGGATGCAAAGGGCAACGTAATTTTCGTGAGTCCCCAAGTCGAAGCTCTCCTCGGATACTCCGCTGACGAGTTTCTCCAACAGGGGGATTCCCTCTGGTTTAACTCGGTCCATCCTGATGACAAAGAAAAAGTGGGGCGGGCTTTTGAATCACTAATCAATGAGGGACAGCCCTACGATATCGAATGCCGGGCGCGGAAAAAGAATGGGGAGTGGTTCTGGGCGCACGATCGGGCAGTGGCTACGAGCGACTCGAACGGCTTTCGGGTCGCCACGGGTCTGATTTCAGACATTACCGTACGAAAGGCGGGGGAAGAAAGCGAGATTCGCTATCGCTCGCTCTTCGAAAATATGTTGGAAGGCTTTGCCCACTGCGAGATGCTTTTTGACGAGGGTGGATGTCCAATCGATTTTGTCTATCGCGCTGTCAATAGTGCATTTGGCAAATTGACGGGCTTGGCGAATGTGGAGGGCAAGAAATTCAGTGAAGTTTTCCCGGGCGGCAAAGATTCGCAGCCAGAATTGTTTGAGAGATACAGCCGAGTGGCGCAAACCTCTCAGCCAGAGCGATTCGAGATCGAAATTAAAGCCTTGGGGATGTGGTTCTTCATCTCAGCCTACGGCGCAGGAAATGGGTGCTTCGTCGCTACCTTCGATAACATCACTGAACGCAAGCAGGCTGAGGAATCTCTGTTGTTCAAGACTGCTCTGCTCGAAGCGCAAGCGGAGACGACGATTGACGGAATCCTTGCCGTTGACGAGTTCGGTCGCATCGTTCTAACAAACCGCCAATTCGGCCTCAACTTCGGAATATCGGATGAAGTGCTGAGCACACGCGACGATCAGATTGTGCGCCAATGCGTCGCAGATCAAGTCGAGGAGCCTGGTGCTTTCCTCGAGAAGGTCAAGTATCTCAATGAACATCGAAACGAAAAGAGCAGGGACGAACTTCAGCTCAAGAACGGGAAGGTCTTTGATCGATACTCTGCGCCTCTTGTCGATTCGAAAGGCCAGTATCGGGGGCGAATCTGGTACTACCGCGATATCACGGATCGCAAAGTCGCGGAAGAGCGGGTTCAATACTTGGCCTACTATGATGCCCTTACGGGGCTGCCCAATCGGACACTCCTTCGGGATCGACTGACCAAGGCGCTCGCGGATGCTCGGCGGCACAATTACAAAGTCGCCCTTGTTTTCCTCGATCTCGACAAGTTCAAAGACATCAATGACTCTCTCGGGCACACAGTCGGCGATCTCCTACTGCAAGCAGTTGCAGAACGACTGAAGACATGGGGACGCGAACAGGATACGGTCGCCCGTCTGGGGGGCGACGAATTCCTGATCATGTTGACTCACGTTAAAGACACATCCGACGCAGCAGTTGCCGCTGGGCGGCTCATGGATGCAATGACCGCTGAATTCGTTGTCGAAGGACATCCCCTCAATGTCAGTTGCAGCATCGGGATCAGCCTCTTCCCAGGACAGGGCGCGGACTGCGAGACCTTGATTAAGAATGCCGACGCCGCCATGTATAGCGCCAAGGGCAATGGACGGAATAACTTTCAGTTTTTCACCAAGGAGATGAACGCTCAGGCGACCGAGAGGTTAACCTTAGAAGGCAGCTTGCGGTCGGCAATCGCTAAGAAACAATTGTTTCTGATGTATCAGCCGCAAATGGACATTGCCACAGGCGCGATCATCGGACTGGAGGCACTCCTTCGTTGGCAACATCCGGAATTGGGCCTTGTGCCACCCGACAAGTTCATACGAATCGCCGAAAACTGCGGCTTGATTGTGCCCATTGGCGAATGGGTACTCAGGACCGCCTGTCGTCAGGCATATCAATGGCAGGAAGAAGGCCTTACCCCCGTTTCACTGGCGATAAATGTATCGGCGGTCCAGTTTCGCCAAGAGGGCTTCTGCGCGCTCATCAAGAAGGTACTGCATGAGACTGGGCTACCGCCGCAATACCTTGAACTGGAGCTAACCGAAAGCCTCTTGCTGGCAAATGCAGAAGTAACGGTCTCAGTTCTTCAGGAATTAAGGGCCATGGGCGTCACGCTAGCGATTGATGATTTCGGAACTGGCTATTCCAGTTTCAGCTACTTGCGGCAGTTTCATGTCAGCAAGCTTAAAATCGACCGCCAGTTCATCCGGGATGTCGCCGTGAAGCCGGATGACGCGGCGATCACAGCCGCAATCATCAGCATGGGCAATAGCATGAACCTCAAGGTGATTGCCGAAGGCGTCGAAAATGAAGCGCAAATGGCGTTTCTCCGAGCCCATCACTGTGACGCAATTCAAGGCTTCTATTTCAGCAGACCTCTGACCGCGGATAAAGTCGCCGACAAATTGCGAGGCGGCTGCCTCGAGATGCAGGCAACAGTCTAGGCGATTGGGGAAGAATTGTGATAACGGCCGTGCTTGTCTTTTTTATATCGAATAAGACCTGCGAAATGGGATGCTTCGCCGCCGTATCCGCCCTATCCTTCTAGGATCGTGCATAAATCGAGCCGCGCACTCATCACCGCGAGGCAGACTAGGCTTACATCGAGCAAACTTCGGGGATCGACGAACTACGGCGGTGCGTCTGGCGATGGAGTGCTCTACAAACTGAAACCCTAATTGATTCAATGCGCCAGTTATGAAGGTTTTCGACTGGTCAGGTAGCAAGGAAGAACCTCGCGAGGATGAGCTCTTTCGCTCTTTCCGACGTTTTTTATTTGAATGATCGAGCGGCGCCAAGAGCTCCTTTCCCGTCCGCCTATGCATTATTGTCGTTGTCTCATTTCTGATGATGCAATTGCTCGAGAACCTTCTGCGCTGGATGACGCTGCATAGCCATGGGCGCCGTTTGCGCCTCGGTTTGAATGTCCGCTGCGAACTGAGACAGACAAAAGACTCCGACTAGTTCTTCGCCGGCCTCCTGTGTGAAGTAGAAAGGGTCGTGCAGCGCGGCGCGCACGACTTCCGTCAGTGCCGGAATCTGACTTGGTGTCACTACTTCTTTCAGTCTTTCCAGTCCGGCGAGCGCGCTCAGCCGGATTCGCTCCGTCACTCCGGGCTGGGCTTGCGCCAGCAGGACTTCCACTGCTTTCGGGTTCTTGGTTGCTACCAAGCCGGCCAATGTCGCCTGCATGACGTGTATTTCGGGCTTCGTCAGTACCTCTTCTTGCAGGACATCGAAGGCCTCCGCTACGCCCGAGTTACCCAATCCCTTGGCCGCAGCGGCTTCTACCGCGTAGCTGGAATCGTTGTGCAGCGCGTTCACCAGTGCGCTGTAGACCCCCTGGTCCTTCGCGTACTTTCCCAGACCTTCGAATACCGCCGTCCGCACTCGGCTATCTGGTTGCTGCAAAGCGGAAAGCAGAACCGACTTGGCCCGTTCCGTTCCGACACTACCGAGACTCGTCGCAGCGGCTGCGCGCACGCCATAGAACCCATCGTTGCCCATCACCTGCGCCAGCGCTTCCACGCGCGCATCCAGGTTAGCAAAAGTAGTTGTGCCCAGTTGCTGGGCCGCCCACAGCCGGCTCATCATCGACGGATCTCTCTCCGCTTCCGCAATCAGGGCATCGACCGGCTTGTCAAACTGTACGGTCTTATCGATGAAACTGTCGGGATCGAAATCTACCCACCGCGGCTCGAAGTCGAGTGGAATCTCGAACTCTTGCTGCTGCAAATTGTCGCGAACCTGAATTTTCTTCCGTTCTCCATCCGCGCCATAAAACGCCAGCTCGATGGGCATGTCAAAAATCGGGGTCTCGGCATCGGTTCGCTGCGTCTGGGTGACGGTGACTTTCTCCGTCTTTTTTGTTGCGTCGTAGCTCGCCGCGACCCGATAGTCGGGGCGTCCAGCCATCAACACCCATTCGCGGAAAAACCAACCGAGTTCCTCACCGGTGCTTTCCCGAATGGACTTGATCAGTTCAGGCGTATCCGCGTCCTGAGCATGATGCACGACCAAATAATGGTGCAGTGCCCGAAAAAACAACTCATGTTGCGACGCAGGATGCGAGGTGGCCTCCGCGCCATCGATCAAATAACGCAACATATCCAGCACCGCTGCGCCTTTCTCATGTGTGGTCGCGTCGAACATATCGAAGGGGTCGCTATAGTGGCGATCGACGATCGGACGTCGGTAGGAGTTGCGATCTTCCTCTTGCTCGGTTAGCTGATCGTTGTAAATCGCAAAGCGATAGGCGTCGTTCCCTTCGTGATGCTGCGTGTACAGTCCCTCCAGATATGTAGCAAAACCCTCGTTGAGCCAGATGTTAGCCCAGTCGCGCCCTTGGACATAATCGCCGAACCAGTGCTGGCCCAACTCGTGGGAAACGAGGTTCGTGCTGGGATAATCCTGGTCGGCGCGTTCGTCGTGCAGCGTACGATCGGTCAGTGTGGTCGCACTGACGTTCTCCTGGCCTCCGAAGAGGAAGTTCTGCACTGTGGTTTGAGCGTACTGCTCATACGGATAATCAACGCCTGTGGCGCGCGAAAAGAATCCAATCATGTCGGGAGTCAGGTGAAAAGACCGGCGTGCCGTGGCTTCATCGACAGAATCTGGTACGTAGTAATCAACCGGCTTGTCTTCATATTTGTCGGTAAACTTGCGCCAGGGACCCACAGCAAGGGAGATGAGATACGAGCTGTGGGGAACGCTTTCCGCCCAGTCGTAAGTTACCTGACCCGCGGCACGCGTGACCTTCACCAGCTTGCCGTTCGAAACGACGATTTGTCCTTTGGGGACTGTCGTGACCGTCTCGCTTGTGGCCATGTCGTTCGGGTAATCCCAACAAGGAAACCAAAAGTGATTGAGCTCAGCTTCGCCTTGCGAAAAGACCTCGTGCGGCCAGTTAGGATAATTAGGCGTTGGATTTACGAAAAATAGCCCGGTGCGCGGAAAGCCGTGATACGCGATCCGAACGCTCAACGTGCTGGTCGGCTCGTAATCGTGATCGAGCACAATCCACAAACGCGGATCTTGCGACGTGTACGTTAACTTGACTGGCGTACCGTGCGCCTGCTCCATCGTTACCGAATCGATCGTCAGTTCGGAGCTGTTCAGATAAAACTTCTGGAAGTGCGGTTGGATGGGCCGGAGCTTAACCGTTTCGTCCCCGAAGACTTCACCTTTGAGCTGGTCGAAGCGCAGCTTCAGTTTGTAATTCTCGACGTGATAGGTTCGACTTGGCGCCCACTGCAAAACGTCGCGATTGCCGAAACTGTGGCCTGTTTCCTGTCCTGAGGCCGTTACGGCAATAATGCCGCTCACCATGAACGCAATTAGCCCAAGTCCTCGCTTCACTCTGTGTTTTGCACGGCTGTTCGGCCAAACCCACTCGGCTTCGCGTCGCGATGCAGCGCCCGCGGCAAGCGGCATACTCTGTTTCTCCGTGCCAGACCCATCCGTCACTTGAGCCCCCACATTGCGTTCAATCTTCATACCCGACATGCGGCGCTTTCGTTCGGCTCAGGATACTAAAAGGCACGTCGCTAGTGCGCTTCGTCCGGGGTAGATTCTAGGGAAAAAGGGAAACCGAATCCGGAAATGTGGTCTTAGCCGGTTCCGCCCGCGCATCGAGCACGCCTTCTTGGGAGTGGGATGGTCTTGTTCTCAAGGGTGATTCGGATCATGCCATTCGCGTCTTTGGTCGACGAGGTTCTCCGCAATGGTGCTTAGGGGCGCCAAGGTCGCCCCATCAGTTCTCGCTACGATAGCTTGCGCGGTGCCTTGTCTCGAAGGCTCGATCGTAGGGCCACAGAAACAGAGCAACCGATCGGTGACAATCTGTAAAGAGAGCGTACGGTGACATTTTGATGTGAGAGCGAAGGGTGACACGAGAAGCCCATTCTCATTGCCAGTATGTCCAAAGGATTATTGTTGCGGGTTCCGAATGTTATCCACGTTTTTCTCCCATTGCTCTTGCGCGGCCCTACTGCTGATGGTCAGGTCCAGCCGGTCGAGCGGTGGTTTCGAACGCCGCTTTACTCTTCTCTAAGTGCAACAATCGGATCAATCAATGTAGCGCGCCGGGCCGGAAGGTAACAGGCACAGAGTGAAATAATTGCCAATGCTGCAACCACACCTGCCAGCGTCATGGGATCGTAGGGAGGGACGTTGAACAGCAGGCTGGACAGATACCGCGTCACGAGAAAGGTCGCGACCAGTCCAATGACCACACCCATCAGCGTAAGACCTGCGCCATGTGCCAGGATCAACAGCAAGACCCGGCCTCGCGAAGCGCCCAGGGCCATGCGCAATCCGATCTCCCGTGTTCGCTGGGCGACTGAATATGCCATAACGCCAAAAATGCCAACCGCTGCAAGCACCAGGGCGATGCCGGCAAAGATGACCAATAGAACGGTACGAAATCGCGGCTCGGAGATGGACCGCGAGACATTCTGTTCCATGGTTCGGATTCCGGTCATCGGCTGACTTGGATCGATAGCATGCGCCAGCACACGAATCGAATTGGCCTGAGCTAAAGGATCGCCAGCCGTTCGAAGCACCATGGACATAGCAGTGACTGGAAGAACTTTATCTGCCTGGCGATACGGGACGTACATCTCTGTAGAAGACTCACTGGCTAGAGATTGCTTCACGTCAGCAATGATTCCGACAATCTCCATCCAGGGCACGGTGGGGTCGGGCATGGCTCCAAGTTGTATGTGTTGCCCGATGGGTGAGTGATTGGGAAAATATGTTCGCGCGAAACTGGAATTGACGACCGCCACTGGGGGCGCATCCTCGCGGTCACGATCTTCGATCCAGCGGCCCGTGATCAGTGGTATTCCCAATGTTTTCATGTAGCCTTCACTCACCACGCGATAACCCGCAATGGTGTATTCCTGCGGGGACCTGGGGGCATGGCCCTGAATATTAAAGTGCAGCGCCGACCCTGTGCCGGTTACCGGCAGGGAGGATACGCCTCCGACCGAACGCACACCGGGCAGGGTAGCGACCTGGTCGAACAAGCGGTCAAAAAAGCCCAAGCGGACATTCGGATCAGGATAGGCGGTCGCTGACCGCACTATATCCGCGATCAACAGATGATCGGTGTAGAAGCCTGGGGAGACTTGGGACAGGCGCTCAAAGCTCTTGAACAGAAGACTGGCGACAACCAGCAATAGCATGGCCAGCGCGATCTCTGAAACAACCAGGATCGCGCGTGTGCGCACCACCGTCGGCACGGATCCTCCGCGATTGGTCTCGCTTAGTGTTTCTCGCAGGTCAACACGCCAGGCATGGCGAGCAGGCGCCAGGCCAAACAGGATACCCGCAAGTAGTGCGACCGCTGCGGTGAAGCCAACGACATAAGAATCCACCGATACGCCACTACTGCGTGGAAGACTCGTTCCCGCCAATCGCACTAGAAGAGGCACTGCGGTCCAAGCCAGCACAAGCCCCAGAACTCCGCCCGCAAGGGCCACCAGGACGCTTTCCGCCAGGAGCTGGCGAATGATGTCAGAGCGCCGTGCTCCCAACGCTGTGCACACCGCTATCTCGCGCCGTCGGCCTGCGGCCCTCACAAGAAGAAGGTTGCCAACATTGGTGCAGGCGATTAGCAGCACAACTCCTACCGCTGTGATTAAGACCAGCAGTGCGGGACGAACGTTCTCAACAATCTGCTCCTGCATAGGCGCGATCAGGGCGGAAACATTGGTGTTGGTTTCCGGATATTGCTTCTCCAATCGTTTGGCAATCACGGCTATTTCCGAGCGTGCCTGCTCGAGCGAAACGCCTGCCCTCAAGCGTGCTACGGGCAGGATTCCGGGATGCCAGCTACGATCATCGGGCAGCGTCCGCGCCCAAGGTTCAAAAGGAAGAATCACATCCGCCGCCTGCTGAATTACTTCGAAACCTGGCGGCATTACACCAATAATGGAATAACTCTGCCTGTCCAGAATAATAGTCTGGTCCAGCACACGGTCAGAAGAGGAAAACCGCCGCTCCCAAAGACTTTGACTGATAAGTGCTACTGCGGGAGCGCCCGGCTTATCTTCTGCGGCAGAGAAAGTCCGACCCAATTCCGGTCTCACCCCGAGCAGATCAAAAAGATTGGCCGTGACATTTTGCGAGGGTATCCGTTCGGCTTCGGCGAACCCGGTCATGGTCACGACCGAGTTCCTCACGGCTCCCATTCCTTCAAACGAATGGCTCTGGTCCCTCCAGTCTCGATAATTGAGATAGGACAAAGTCAGCTTGGGAAACTGCGGCCAATGTTCAGAAAGTGTCACCAGGTTCTGCGGATCACGATACGGGAGAGGACGGAGCAAGACCGCATTGACAATGCTGAACATCGCGCTATTTGCGCCAATTCCTAAAGCCAGCGTGAGCACTGATATTAAGGCAAATCCGGGATTGTTCTTAAGCTTTCGAAACGCATAATGGAAGCTCTGTCCGAGGGTCCGCATTCTGCCTCCTGGTAGAAATCTTGTTACAAAACCGCGAGTTCGTCGTTAGCCGTCGGAGAAAAGTTCGATCTCGGAACTGCCAGCCAAGCGCGCAATCATTGAGACCAATATGGTCTATCTGTCCGGCATAGTGTTCCGCCCCGTTTTCAATCGCGTATTGAATCAGAAGCGTGCTAAACTGGGCGCCGTTCGAACCTGGCTTGCACACGTCGAGAAGCGATTACGCTGGAGAGCGGCCATGAAAAACCCCATTTTGTCTTTCCCAGAGATGAAGCTGCGCCTAGGATCCGTGCGCAATACGTTCCTCAGATTCGGCGCGCTCTGTTTGGGTCTCAGTCTCGGCTTGCTGTTCTCCGGACCGGCAATTGCCCAGACCTTCACCGAGTTCGAGGCTCCTGGCGCCGGCACAGCTGCTTTCCAGGGTACGGTTGCGATTTCCATCAACACATCGGGGGTGATTGCTGGCGAGTACTATGACTCCACCGGCGTGTCCCATGGCTTCGTGCGCACCGCTGCTGGTGACATAACTTCGTTCGAGGCTTCAGGCGCGGGCACAGCCTCCGGCCAAGGCACTTTCTCTGGCGCAATCAACACCGCCGGCACCATCGCTGGAAACTACTCCGACAGCAAGGACGCTCACCACGGTTTCGTCCGCACCGCCGACGGCGCCATTACCACCTTCACCGTTTCCGGCTCGGGCACGGCTTCCGGCCAGGGAACTTCGTGCTGCGGCATCAATTCCTCCGGTACGGTATCAGGATTTTACATCGACAAAAAAGGTGTCAGTCACGGCTTCGTGCGCACTTCGAAGGGCGCCATCACCGAGTATAACGTTACGGGCGCGGGCACGGCTTCGGGTCAGGGAACCCGAGGCGGCGGCATCAACAACGCCGGCACTGTAGCCGGATACTACATTGATGCAACCGACGTGCTGCACGGCTTCGTGCGCACCACTGCGGGGGCGGTCACTACCTACGATCTCCCCAAGGTGGGCACCACTGGCACTGACGAGGATACCGGCGCCGCCGGCATCGACAACGCCGGCACAATCACCGGATTCTACGTCGATAGCAGTGGCGTACCTATCGCTTTCGTGCGCACCGCTGCAGGCGTTATCACCACCTTCAACGTCTCCGGCGCCACCGAAACCTTTGCTGAAGGCATCAATACGTCGGGAGCCGTCGTCGGTAACTACCTTGACTCCAGTTCCGCCAGCCGGGGATACCTGCGCTCCTCCTCCGGCGCTATCACCACCTTCGACGCCCCCGGTTCAGGCACGACGGAAGGCACCGGTACGTTTGTCTACGGCATCAATAGTGCGGAAACGACCGTGGGTCTCTATTTCGAATCGGGCGGCCCGTTCCACGCTTTTCTGCGGACCAAATAATCCGCGCCTGCAAATTTCGCGGGACACGCGTTTGACGGTGGAAGAGTTCCAGCTGTTCCTGCAACACTTGGAGGATAGAGACTTAAGAGTTGGTGCCGGGAGGGGGAGTCGAACCCCCAAGACCCGAAGGTCGGCGGATTTTGAGTCCGCTGCGTCTGCCAGTTCCGCCATCCCGGCT
>JGI12631J13338_1000077_pt1 | contig 33142 bp, 28 predicted proteins | sample BlaSpr_A8_Ref_O1_FD_13338 | JGI IMG/M metagenome (IMG submission 13338) | reverse complement strand
TGATCACGTCTTCAATGAGGGCAAGCGGTGGGCGTACTACCCGTGGCGCAAAGCAGTAATCAGCATCGTTGGCCCCCGCGCCTTCAGGGCTGCCCGCCTGGACCGCAACCGACACCTCATTACTTCTTCCGAGCAGCAGCGGCTGCTAGGCCAGCGAGTCGGCATTGTCGGTCTGAGTTCCGGACATGCGGTCGCGTATAGCATTGCCGCACAGGGTGTTAGCGGCGCGTTGCGGTTGGCTGACTACGACAGTCTCGAGCTGCCCAATCTGAATCGAGTGCCGGCAACTGTTTTCGATTTGGGCACCAATAAGGCCACGGTCGCGGCACGGCGAATCGCAGAACTGGATCCGTATCTAAGCGTGGAGGTGTTCACCTCCGGAGTGACACCCGAATTCGTAGACAGCTTCCTTGATGGCTTGGATGTCGTGGTCGACCAAGCCGATTCCCTGGACATCAAGATCTTGCTGCGTGAGGCAGCACGTGACCGCCGTATTCCGGTGATCATGGCCACCAGCGACCGAGGTCAACTCGACGTCGAACGGTTTGACCTTGAGCCGCAGCGGCCGATCATGCACGGATTGCTTGGTGACATCGATACGGCGCGGCTGCGCGGGTTGTCGACCCGGGATAAGCTGCCATACCTATTACGTGTTCTCGATGCCCAGCGGCTCTCTGCGCGCGGGGCAGCATCGCTGATCGAGGTCGGACAGACGCTGGGGGGATGGCCACAGCTGGCAAGCGACATTTGGGTGGGAGCCTCCGCGGTCGCCGGAGCATTACGCCGGATCGGACTGGGCGAGCCGCTGAAGTCCGGACGCACACAGATCGACATCGAAGTGGCACTGAACCGAATTAGCCAACCTGATACGCACAGCTACGATATGGCTTCACCAGTTGATGGGACGAGCGCAACAAGTGGGACAAATGGTAGCCGCACCGAGATCGCCGAGGTCGTTGCTCACGCCGCTGTCCGCGCACCGTCGGGGGGCAACTGCCAACCCTGGCGCATCGTAATGGATGACACGTCGATACGGATCTCGCTGTCAGCTGAGGAGTCGGCCACGATGGACGTCGGATTCCGCGCCAGCGCGGTCGCGCTCGGCGCAGCGACGTTCAATATGCGCGTCGCGGCGGCAGCCCACTCGGTGTTGAGTTCAGTCAGCTTCGATGAAGGCGACACGCAGACGGCGCTTCGGGGGACGATGGTGTGGGGCCGTGGCGATGACCCCAGATTGGCAAAGCTGTATCAGCCAATGCTGTTGCGACAGACCAATCGTCACCGCGGCACCGCGGCGGTGGTCGAACCGGCCACCGCCGATTTGTTGGAGGCTGTTACAGCCAGTGAGGGCGCGCGGGTCCACCTCGTAACAGATCGCGAGAAGATTGCCGCCATCTCAGACATACTGGCCCGCGCTGATCGTATCCGTTATCTGACCCCGCGGCTGCACGCGGACATGATCTCCGAGCTACGGTGGCCCGCTGACCCGTCGCCGGAAACAGGCATCGACGTACGCAGCTTGGAACTCGACGCCGGCGAGTTGGCTGCCCTTGAACTCGTGCGGCGTCCTGATGTGATGGTTGAGCTCGCCCGCTGGGATGGGGGTGAAATGCTGGGCAATATCACCCGCGAGCGAGTCGCTGCCAGCTCCGCGATTGCCGTGATCGTCGTCGACGGTCCCGCACTCACCGACTATGCCCGCGGGGGGGCTGCCTTGGAAGCACTATGGATTAACGCTGAACAATGTGGTTTCGGCGTGCAACCCGTTTCGCCGGTGTTCCTGTACGCGCACAACGACACTGACGTGCAGATTCTGTCGCCCGCTTACGCTGAACAGCTACACTCACTGCAGCAGGCCTTCCGCGCTTTGCTGGGGATTTCTGCAGGCGAATACGAGGTATTGCTATTGCGGCTGATTGACGGGCCACCACCATCGGTCTCGAGCAGACGCCGCGCTCTGCGCGTCACGCTGTGTGCGGCGACGAGTTAGCGGGCACGTGCAAAAGAACACCCCCTCAACTGGTCTGTCCGCCATTGTCACCAAGGTGGCTACCAAGCTCATGGGTGCTACTAGCAGCACCGCTACCGATGTCAGTACAGGAATTCTGGCCGAGCTGGTGGAGTTGCTCGACGTTGACTTCAGCTTTCTGCGGTACAACGACCACAGCATCCGTGCCACCGTCTTGGTGGCTGAATGGCCAATGCGGCCCGACAAACCTGAGCCCGACCCGCTGCAAATTATCTACTTCGCCGACGCTGACCCGATCTTTGCCTTGGCTGAAAACGCGAAAGAACCACTTGTTCTGCGTCCCGAATCCGCTAACGAGGACTACCAGCGCAAAGTCTCCGAGGCAAGCGGCATTCCGGCCGTCTCGGTGGCGTCGGTCCCTCTGGTGTCTGGGGATGTCACTACCGGATTGCTTGGCTTTGTGAAGGTCGGCGACCGGGAATGGACTCAGAACGAGCTCAACACGCTCACAGTCGTCGCCACGATGTTCGCCCAAGTGCAGGCCCGCTTGAATGTTGAGGATCGGCTGCGCTATCAAGCTGAGCACGACGATCTGACCGCGTTGCCTAATCGCCGAACGCTGCTAGCGCATCTGGACTATCGCCTCATCGACGGGCAGCCAGGTCCAGTACCCGTGTTGCTCTTCAATCTTGACCGGCTCAAGGCGATCAACGACTATCTGGGCCATTCCGCCGGCGATCAGTTCATCCGTGAATTCGCGACCGGGACTGGGGAAGCGATGGAAGGGCGGGGCTTGATCGCCCGGGTGGGCGGCGACGACTTTGTCGTGGTCCCTGCAACGGCGATGGAACTCGGCGCCGCCAGCCAGCTCGCCCGGAACCTGCGCGCGCGGCTGACGGATCACGTCAACATCGGCGGTGAGGTCCTCAACCGCACTGTCAGCATCGGCGTGGCAAATGGTGTCCCCGGCACAGACTCGAGTTTGGATCTGCTTCGTCGAGCCGAAGAGGCGCTCCTGTCGGCAAAAAGTACCGGGGGAGACAGCATCCGCGAGTTTTCTGGCGAGATGCTCACGCAGCGCGAGTTACGTAACGACATCGAACTGCACCTGCCGGCAGCTATTGAAGAGGACGCACTTAGCGTCGTCTACCTTCCCGAGGTCGACATGTTAACGGGAAAGGTTCTGGCAGTTGAAGCGTTGGTGCGGTGGCACCACCCCAGCCGGGGGCTGCTGCTTCCGGACGCATTCGTCCCGATAGCCGAATCCATAAACCTTGCAGGAGAACTCGGCAAATGGGTATTGCGTGCCGCGTGTGCCGATTTGGCCGAGTGGCGGGCGCGTGGCGTGGGGCTCGGCACAATGCTCCGCGTCAATGTTTCACCAGCGCAGCTTGTCGCTCACGACTTAGTGACCACCGTTGGCCGCACTATCGACGAGTTTGGCCTCGACGGCTCATCGATAGGTCTAGAAATTACCGAAAGCATGCTGATTCGAGACCTTGTGGGCACCAAGGCCACCTTGGCCGGACTCACAGAAATCGGTGTCGATATCGCCATCGACGACTTCGGCACCGGGTTTAGCGGGATGAGTCTTTTGAGAACGTTGCCGGTGGGTACCTTGAAGATCGATCGTGGATTCGTCCGTGATCTCGCTACCAGCGCTGACGATCTCGCAATCGTGCGGGCGGTCATCGGCCTGGCCCGGGCACTTGACCTCGACGTAGTCGCTGAAGGTGTCGAGACCGAAGATGCGGCCAAGTGCCTTATCAACGAAGGGTGTTCTCGGGCGCAAGGATTTTTATTCTGCCGTCCGATTGCCCCTGAAGCGACAGGGCGGCTACTGGCCGAGGGCACTGTTTCCATCACCATTACACCTACGGCGTCACCACACTGAAAGAAAGTTGGGCGCGCAACGCCGGCGCTGGCGTCGAGCGCAACCACGCATTGACCCTGCAGCGCCAAATACCGACTGCCGCCGTCCTGGCAGTAGGACTAGCCTGGCGACTATCGGGCGAGTTGTCTCGTGTGGCGCGGTTCGGGCATGTGCCATGATGGCCACGCTGTCAAGAGTCAGGGAGCAGCGGTGGATCTCAATTTTTCGATGGTCACACGACCGGTCGAGCGTCTGATCGCTACGGCGCAGAACGGCCTGGAAGTCCTGCGGCTGGGGGGCCTGGAAACGGGCAGCGTCCCGTCTCCGTCCCAGACCGTCGAGAGCGTCTCGATGTACAAGCTTCGACGGTACTTTCCGCCGGACAGCCGGCGCGGTCAGCCGTCGGTGGGCCCGCCGGTGCTGATGGTGCACCCGATGATGATGTCGGCGGACATGTGGGACGTCACCCGCGAGGACGGCGCAGTAGGCATTCTGCACGCCAGCGGGCTGGATCCCTGGGTCATCGACTTCGGCTCACCCGACAAGATCGAAGGCGGTATGCGCCGCAACCTCGCGGACCACATCGTCGCGCTCAGTCAAGCGGTCGACACCGTCAAGGACGCCACCGGCGGCGATGTGCACCTGGTCGGATATTCGCAGGGCGGCATGTTCTGCTACCAGGCTGCGGCATATCGGCGTTCGAAGAACATCGCCAGCATCGTGACGTTCGGTGCCCCGGTGGACACCCTGGCCGCGTTGCCCATGGGCATCCCGGCGAACTTCGGCGCCGCAGCCGCGAATTTCATGGCGGACCATGTATTCAGCCGGCTTGACATCCCAAGCTGGTTGGCGCGCACAGGCTTTCAGATGATGGATCCGCTCAAGACTGCCAAGGCCCGGGTCGACTTCGTTCGTCAGCTGCACGATCGTGAGGCTCTGCTGCCGCGTGAGCAGCAGCGCAGATTCCTTGAGTCGGAAGGGTGGATCGCGTGGTCGGGCCCGGCGATCTCTGAGCTGCTCAAGCAGTTCATCGCGCACAACCGAATGATGACCGGCGGTTTCGCCATCAACGGGCAGATGGTGACGCTGACCGATATCACCTGCCCGGTGCTGGCTTTCGTGGGCGAGGTGGACGACATCGGGCAGCCGGCGTCGGTGCGCGGCATCCGGCGGGCGGCGCCTAACGCCGAGGTCTACGAACGGCCTATCCGGACAGGGCACTTTGGTCTTGTCGTCGGGTCCAAGGCGGCAGAGCAGAGTTGGCCGACGGTCGCCGAATGGGTGCAATGGCTCTCCATCGGGGGCGATAAGCCGGCCAGCATCGACTTAATGGCCGATCAACCGGCCGAATACACCGACAGCGGCGTCGCGTTCAGCTCCCGGCTGGCGCACGGCGTCGGCGAGGTTTCCGGTGCGGCGCTGGCGCTGGCCCGTGGCGCGGCCGACGCGGTCGCCACGGCCAACAAATCCATTCGCACACTGGCTGTCGAAACGGTCCGCACCCTGCCGAGATTGGCCCGGCTGGGACAGCTCAACGACCACACCCGGATCTCGCTGGGCCGCGTCATCGACGAACAGGCCCACGATGCACCGCAGGGCGAATTCCTGTTGTTCGACGGGCGTGTGCACACCTACGAGGCGGTGAACCGACGCATCAACAACGTCGTTCGCGGCCTGATCGAGGTCGGGGTGCGGCAGGGCGACCGGGTGGGTGTGTTGATGGAGACGCGGCCCAGCGCGCTGGTCGCCATCGCCGCGCTGTCCCGGCTGGGTGCGGTTGCCGTGGTGATACGGCCGGACGCCGATCTGGCCACGTCGTTCCGCCTCGGGGGAGTGACCGACATCCTGACCGACCCCACCCACCTCGGCGCAGTGCTCGGCTCCGAGCGCCAGCACCCGGGGCCGGTACTGGTGCTCGGTGGCGGTGAGTCGCGCGATCTGCATTTGTCGGAGGACGCCGACGTCATCGACATGGAGCAGATCGACCCGGACGCCGTCGAGCTGCCCGGGTGGTACCGGCCGAACCCCGGATTGGCCCGGGACCTGGCCTTCATCGCGTTCAGCGCGGTCGGTGGCGAGCTGGTGGCCAAGCAGATCACCAATTACCGGTGGGCGGTGTCGGCCTTCGGAACCGCTTCGACCGCCGTCCTCGATCGCACAGACACGGTCTACTGCCTAACACCACTGCACCACGAGTCCGCGCTGCTGGTCAGCTTGGGCGGCGCGGTCGTCGGCGGTACCCGCATCGCACTGTCGCGCGGCCTGCGCCCGGACCGGTTCGTCAACGAAGTACGGCAATACGGCGTCACCGTCGTGTCCTACACCTGGGCCATGCTCCGCGATCTTGTCGACGATCCGGCGTTCGTGCTGCACGGCAACCATCCGGTGCGGCTGTTCATCGGCTCGGGTATGCCAACCGGATTGTGGGAAAGGGTCTGCGATGCATTCGCGCCCGCGCATGTTGTCGAGTTCTTCGCCACCACCGACGGACAGGCGGTGCTGGCCAACGTGGCCGGTGTCAAGGTCGGCAGCAAGGGTCGTCCGCTACCCGGTGCCGGGCATGTGGAGCTTGGTGCCTACGACGCCGAACACGATCTGATCTTGGAGAACGAACGTGGCTTCGTACAGGTCGCCGACGTCAATCAGGTGGGGGTGCTGCTCGCTCGGTCCAACGGGCCGATCGATCCGGCCGCGTCGGTCAAGCGCGGCGTCTTCGCGCCCGCCGACACCTGGATATCGACCGAGTACCTGTTCTGGCGCGACGACGACGGGGACTACTGGCTGGCGGGCAGGCGCGGCTCGGTGGTCCGCACCGCGCGCGGGTTCGTCTACGCCGAGCCGGTTACCGACGCGCTCGGCCTCATCAACGGCGTCGACCTCGCCGTGACCTACGACGTATTGGTGGGTGGCAACGAGGTGGCGGTGTCAGCGGTGACGCTGCTACCGGGAGCCTCCATCACGGCTGCGGACTTGACTGAAGCCGTCGCCGCCATGCCTGTGGGGCTCGGACCCGACTTTGTGCACGTGGTGCCGGAGTTGACGCTGAGTGCGAGCTACCGTCCCACCGTCAGCGCCCCGCGCGCGGCCGGGATTCCCAAGCCGGGCCGTCAGGCATGGTACTTCGACTCCGGCAACAACGAGTTCCGCAAGCTGACTCCGGGAGTCCGGTCGGGACTGAGCAGCAAGCGCCGAGGTAGCGATGCTTGACGACTCATTACTCGCGATCCTGGTGTGCCCGGCCGACCGGGGTCCCCTGGTGCTGGTCGGCGACGGCTTGGAGCACGGGGACGGGAACCAATTGCTCTACAACCCGCGGCTGCGCCGCGCCTACCGTATTGAGGACGGCATCCCGGTGTTGCTCATCGACGAGGCCCGCGACGTCGACGACGACGAGCACGCCCGGCTCATGGCGCGAGCCCGTCCGGCAGATCCCCAGTGAGGTAGCGCTGCAGGTTCGGCCCGATGGTCTGCACGATCTGCTCGGCCGGCAGCGACGCGAACGGCTCGACCTTCACGATGTAGCGAGCCATGACCACGCCCATCAATTGCGTCGCAAAGAACTGGGCGCGGATCATGCCCGTCCCCGGCGGATTGTCCACGCGCGCGGCGACTTCCGCGGTGATCACCTCCTCGAGGAAAGAGCGCGCCAAACTCACGTCGGCGCCGGCGATCAGCGACCGTAACCTCGCGATCAGACCCGCGCCCAACTCGGAATCCCACAGCGGCAGCAACACCGACGGCAGCGTGAATCCGAGTTCGGAGACCGGGATTTCCCGCATCGGCACCAGCACCGTCATGGGGTCGATCGGAATATCGATTGCGGCGGCAAAGAGCTGCTGCTTGGTTCCGAAGTAGTGATGCACCAGAGCGGCGTCCACTCCGGCCCCCGCGGCCACGGCCCGTATCGATGTCCTGTCAATGCCGTTGCGCGCAAACAGTTCTAGAGCACTGGTCAGGATCCGCTCCCGGGTGTCGGAGCTCCCGGATGGCCGCCCTGGCCGCTTGCGGCGAGTGTTGGTGGTCGCCACGCTATGGCGTCCGTCGCCGCAACGTCGCCGCGGCCAGGCACAGCGCCGCGATCGCGAAACACAGTACGACGATGATGTCGCGCACCGCGATGAAGCTTAGCTCGGGATGTGCACCCACCTGTTGCAGTGCCTCCAGTGCGTAGCTGGCCGGCATCACATTGCTGATCCACTGCAGCCAGTGCGGCATCGCGGCTCGCGGGACGATCACGCCGGCCAGCAGCAGCTGCGGCACCAGCACTACCGGCATGAACTGGACGGCCTGAAACTCGGTGCGCGCAAAGGCACTGCACAGCAACCCCAGGCCCACCCCCAGCACCGCGTTCAGGATCGCAATCACGAACACCCACAAGGGATTTCCTGCGGTGTCGAGCCCCAGAAGCCAGAATGACACGATGCAGGCCAGGATCGCCTGTGCCGCAGCGGCAGCCGAGAACGCGCTGCCGTAGGCCGCCAATAGGTCAAGTCGGCGTAGCGGGGTGGTCAGGATGCGCTCGAGCGTTCCCGACGCCCGTTCGCGCTGCATGGTGATCGACGTGATCAAGAACATCAACAACAGTGGGAACAGGCCGAGCAGAATCAGACAGGCCGAATTGAACGGCGTGGGCGCGCCGGGCCGGTGCGGGGCGTTTTCGAACATGAAGTACATGAGCGTGATGACCGCGCTCGGCACCAGCAGGATCATGGCGACGCTGCGATGGTCGGCGGCCAGCTGTCGCAGGATCCGCGCAGTGGTCGCGGTGTACGCCTTGAGGCCTATCCGGCTTGGCGCGCGGTGGTGCGCTTGATGATCGACAGAAACGCTTCCTCCAGTGACGTGCATCCGGTGTCCTCTCTAAGTTGGGTCGGGGTGGTGTGGGCGACCAGGCGGCCATCACGCATCAGCAATAGGTCACGGCAGTGGTCGGCTTCGTCCATCACGTGGCTGGAGACCAGCAGCGTGGTGCCGCTCTGGGCCAGCTCGGTGAACTGCTCCCATAGATCCACGCGCAGCACAGGATCCAGGCCCACGGTGGGTTCGTCGAGTACCAGCAGAGCCGGCTGGCAGACCAACGCGCACGCCAGGGACGCCCTGGTGCGCTGACCTCCGGACAGGTTGCCGCAGGTGGCGGTCCGGTGGTCCGTCAAGCCCACACGTTCGATGGCGGTATCCGCGGCCTGGCTGCCGAAGCCGTAGAGCGAGGCGAAGTAGCGGACGTTGTCGATGATCCGCAGGTCGTCATAGATGGCTGGGTGTTGCGGCAGGTAACCGACCTGGCGGCGCAGTGGCGCAGACCCGGCGGGGTGGCCGAGCACGGTAACGGTTCCTGACGTGACGATTTGTGTGCCGACGATGCAGCGCATCAGGGTGCTCTTCCCGCAACCAGACGGACCGAGGATGCCTGTGATCGTGCCTCGGGCGATATCTACCGAGAAGTCGTGCAGAGCCGGGCGCTTGCCGCGGATCACCCGCAGGTGATTGATGCTGACCGCCGCCTCGGCGCCGTCCCCAGTTAATTCATCGTGTGATGAAGTCATCATGTGATGAATAATTCGCCCCTGACTGTGGCTTGTCAAGGGTGCTCGACGGTGGTGACGCGCTGCGCCCAGCTCGCTGGGCTTGCGATCACCACGAGATGATGGTGGTGACCCGCTGCGCCCAGCTCGCTGGGCTTGCGATCACCACGAGGCAGAATTTGTGCGGTGAGTGCCGAACAGCTGGTGGTCGACCCGGTCGCGGCCGCGCATCGACTACTGGGCGCCACCCTCACCGGGCGCGGCGCGCGCGCCGTCGTCGTCGAGGTCGAGGCCTACGGCGGGGTGCCCGACGGACCATGGCCGGACGCCGCCGCCCACTCGTATCGCGGTCTCAAGGGCCGCAGCGCGGTGATGTTCGGGCCCCCCGGGCGGCTCTACACCTACCGCAGCCACGGGATTCATGTCTGTGCCAACGTCGTGTCCGGACCCGACGGGACGGCCGCCGCGGTCTTACTGCGTGCCGCCGCTGTCGACGACGGCGTCGAAGTCGCCCAGGCCCGGCGCGGCGAGGTGGTCCGCAGCGTCGCGCTGGCNCGTGGTCCAGGAAATCTCTGCTCGGCCTTGGGAATTACCATGGTTGACAACGGGATTGACCTTTTCGATGCAGATAGCCCAGTCAGGTTGGAGCTCAACGACGCTCAGGGTGTGATGGCGGGTCCACGCGTTGGGGTGAGCCAAGCCGCCGACCGGCCATGGCGCTTGTGGCTTGCGGGTAGACCGGAAGTCTCGGCGTACCGGCGAAGTCCGCGGGCACCTGCCCCGGGCGCCAGCGACTAGCCTGGAAGACTCTTCAGGCATGATCCTCGACGAGCTGGGCTGGCGCGGATTGATCGCGCAGTCCACCGACCTCGATGCGCTGGCCGCCGAGGTGCAACGCGGACCGATGACGGTATACGCCGGCTTCGATCCCACCGCGCCGAGCCTGCATGCAGGACACCTGGTACCGCTGCTGGCGTTGCGGCGCTTTCAACAAGCCGGCCACCGCCCCATCGTCCTCGCCGGCGGCGCCACCGGCATGATCGGTGACCCGCGCGACATCGGCGAGCGCAGCCTCAACGAGGCGGACACCGTCGCCGCATGGACGGAGCGGATTCGCGGACAACTGGAGCGCTTCGTCGACTTCGACGACTCACCGACGGGCGCGATCGTCGAGAACAACCTCGAGTGGACACGCGCAATGTCGACGGTCGAGTTCCTGCGCGACGTCGGCAAGCACTTCTCGGTCAACGTGATGCTGGATCGCGACACCATCCGTCGGCGTCTAGACGGGGAGGGGATCTCCTACACCGAGTTCAGCTACATGCTGCTGCAGGCCAATGACTACGTCGAACTGCACCGGCGGCACGGCTGCGCGCTGCAGATCGGCGGTTCGGATCAGTGGGGCAACATTATCGCCGGCGTCCGCCTGGTACGCCAAAAGCTCGGTGCGACAGTGCATGCGCTCACGGTCCCGTTGGTGACCACCGCTGATGGCGCCAAATTCGGCAAATCCACCGGCGGCGGCAGTGTGTGGCTGGACCCGCAGACGACCAGCCCGTACGCCTGGTACCAGTATTTCGTCAATACCGCCGACGCCGACGTGATCCGGTATCTGCGGTGGTTCACCTTCCTGTCCGTCGACGAGCTGGCCGAGCTGGAACAGGCGACTGCCGAACGGCCGCAACAACGTGCAGCCCAACGCAGGCTCGCCAGGGAGCTCACGGTTCTGGTGCACGGCGAGGAGGCTGCCGAGGCGGTCGAGCACGCCAGCCGGGCGCTCTTCGGTCAAGGCGAACTCGACCGCCTCGACGAGGCGACGTTGGCTGCGGCGTTGCGCGAGACGTCCGTCGCCGAGCTCAAACCCGGCAGTCCCAACGGGATCGTCGACCTTTTGGTGGCTACTGGTCTGGCGGCCAGCAAGGGCGCGGCACGACGCACGATCGGCGAAGGTGGGGTGTCGGTCAACAACATTCGCGTCGACAGCGACGAATGGGTGCCGCAGGGCTCGGACTTCCTGTATGGTCGCTGGTTGGTGCTGCGCCGCGGCAAGCGCAACGTCGCCGGGATAGAGAAGGTCTAAGCACGCCTCGGGGAGCCCACGGTTCAAAGGGGCGGCTATCGAGAGCAGCAGCCGGCCCGCGCCCAAGGCGCTGATTGGCCGGGACTCGCGCCACTACTACTCGTTCCACACCGGCGGCGCTGCAAAACGCGTTAGTGGGCAAACCTTTATCTCACCGTGTTGTAGATGTGACTCTTGTTGGCCACTGTTATCACAGTGATTTTCGCGCGCGGGTGTAGCGACGAACCAGTGGGAAATGAGAGATGACAGCGCAGCTAATCGGCTACAAATGGCCTTTGCGAGTGACCGGACGGGCGACGCTGCTGCGGTTCGTGGGAGTGGCCGGAGGCTTGGCCGCCGCGGCCGCGACATTGGCGGCACCGATACGCGCCGACATGATGGGCAATGCATTCCTGGTGGCTCTCACGAATGCGGGTGTCTCATACAGCCATCCGGCAAGCACGACGGCGCTGGGTCAGTCGGTCTGTCCGCTGCTGGTCCAGCCGGGTGGGTCGTTCGACTCGGTTACCTCCAAAATGGCTGACGGCAATGGCATGTCGCACGACGCCGCGGGCATCTTCACAATCGTCGCGATCGCGACATATTGCCCGGCGATACTGGCGCCGTTGCTGCCCAACCGGCTCCAGGCCTAGCAGGTCTTAGCCGATCGTTGACAACGCATTTCGGTGTCCACCGATAAAACTGTCGAGCGGGCCGGTTGCGCGACGTGAATTGTGAGTCCGGTCCGGTGTGCCCGTATCCTTTGCGGCAAGTCAGCAGCAATCGAGGTGAACGACACCAGTGGTCGACGACAAGCACGGGCACAGCGGTGAGCGACCACCCCGCCCGGGGGGGAACGGCGCTCCGCGACGCGGGTCGCGCTCCGAGCGCTGGTCAGGCCAGGGTCGTGCCCGCCCAGCTCAGCCGCACAGTACTGCCGGCGGCGGAGATCGCGCGCACCCGGAGGGGCCTGCGATACCGTCCGACGTCGACGCCAGGCAGCTCGCGCCCGAGATCCGCCGCGAACTGAGCACGTTGGACCGGGCCACCGCCGATGTGGTGGCGCGCCACCTGGTCGCCGCCGGTGAACTGATCGACGAGGACCCCGAAGCCGCCCTAAGCCACGCCCGTGCGGCCCGGGCGCGCGCCAGCAGGATCGCCACGATTCGCGAGGCGGTCGGAATCGCCGCATACTACTGCGGCGATTGGGCCCAGGCGCTCGCTGAATTGCGTGCTGCCCGCAGAATGGGGAGCAAGTCGTCGTTGCTCGCGCTGATTGCCGATTGCGAACGCGGTCTCGGCCGTCCGGAGCGGGCGATCGAACTGGCCCGCGGACCCGAGGCGGCGCAACTGAGCGGTGACGACGCCGACGAGTTGCGCATCGTCGCCGCCGGCGCGCGGGCGGATCTCGGGGAGCTGGAGCAGGCGTTGACGGTGTTGTGCACGCCGCAGATCGAGAAGGGTCGCACCGGCTCGACAGCCGCGCGGTTGTACTACGCCTGCGCCGATATCCTGCTGGCACTGGGCCGCCACGACGAGGCACTGCAATGGTTCCTTCGCTCTGCGGCCGCGGACATCGACGGCGCCACCGACGCCGAAGACCGGGTCAGCGAGCTAGGGTGAGCGACATCGCAACGAAAACCATTGCGCAGGAATATGATTGCTTGCTAATTGACCTGGATGGGACGGTGTTTCGTGGCCGTCAGCCCACTGACGGTGCCGTCGAGTCGTTGGACCAGGTGGGCAGCCGCAAGCTCTTTGTCACTAACAACGCATCCCGCAGTGCAGACGAGGTTGCGACGCACCTGCGCGAACTCGGCTTCACCGCCACCAGTACGGACGTCGTTACCAGTGCTCAGAGTGCCGCGCACCTGCTCGCCGACCAGCTACCGTCCGGTGCACGAGTGCTCATCGTCGGCACTGAATCGCTGGCCAACGAGATCGCCGCCGTCGGGCTGCGTCCGGTGCGGAAGTGGGAGGACGAACCGGTCGCCGTCGTCCAGGGACTCTCCCTGACCATCGGCTGGCCGGATCTTGCCGAGGCGGCGTTGGCGATCCGGGCCGGTGCGTTGTGGGTGGCGGCCAATGTCGACCCCACCTTGCCCACCGAAAGAGGACTGCTGCCCGGTAACGGATCCTTGGTGGCCGCGCTGAAAGCGGCCACCGATGCGGAACCCCAGGTCGCGGGTAAGCCGGGGCCGACATTGCTCAAAGATGCGGTGGCCCGCGGCGATTTCCGCCGGCCGTTGGTCATCGGCGACCGGTTGGACACCGACATCGAGGGCGCCAACGCCGTCGGGCTGCCCAGCCTGATGGTGCTTACCGGGGTCAGTACGGCGCGCGACGCGGTGTATGCCGAGCCGGCCCGGCGGCCCACCTATATCGCTCTTGACCTGCGCTCGCTGCACGAGGACGCCAAGCTGCTCGCGGTGGGGCCGCAGCCGGGCTGGCAGGTCGACATCGGTGATCAGGCGGTATCCGTCAGCGCCAAATCCGTCAGCGCCAATTTCGACCAAGAAGGCGACCGACAAGATGACGAGCTGTCGATCGTGCGGGCTGTCGCCCACGCAGTATGGGGCGCCGACCGCCCGGATTTTCAAGCGCGGCCATTGCGCATCGAGGCAGGCGACGACCAGGCGCGCGACGCCCTGCAGCGCTGGTCCCTGCTGCACGGCGATTAGCGGGTGACTAGCGTAGGAAACGCAATGAACATCGATCCCGAACAAATTCGCGCTGAAATCGACGCCCTGGTCGCCCAGCTGCCCAACCCAGCGGACTTGGAAAACCCCGAAAACGCGCCGTCTCTCGCCGAGCTCGAAGAGATAGCACGCCGTCTTTCCGAGGCGCATGACGTGCTGTTGCGGGCGCTGGAGTCCGCGGAGAAGGGCTGAGTGCGCGGTGGCACGACGCGCCCGCGTTGACGCGGAGCTGGTGCGGCGCGGTCTCGCAAGATCTCGGCAGCAGGCCGCGGAGTTGATCGATGCGGGCAAAGTGCGCATCGACGGCATGCCGGCTGCCAAGCCCGCTACCGCCGTCGCCGTCACCGCGTCCCTGACGGTTGCCGGAGAAGGCGAACGCGCCTGGGTGTCACGCGGAGCCCACAAACTGATCGGCGCGCTGGATGCCTTCGGGATTTCTGTCGCAGGCCGCCGTTGCCTGGACGCCGGTGCGTCGACCGGCGGATTCACCGAGGTGTTGCTGGATCGCGGGGCGGCCGAAGTGGTCGCCGCCGATGTGGGGTATGGCCAGCTGGCCTGGTCGTTGCGCAGCGATCCACGGGTGACGGTCGTGGAGCGGACCAACGCTCGCGAGCTGTCTCCCGAGACGATCGGCGGTCCGGTGGACCTAGTGGTGGCCGACCTGTCATTCATCTCGCTGGCCACCGTATTGCCCGCGCTGGCTGGATGCGCCTGGCCGAACGCGGATATCGTTCCCATGGTGAAGCCACAGTTCGAAGTGGGGAAGGGCCAGGTCGGCCCGGGCGGGGTGGTCCACGACCCGCAGTTGCGGGCCGACTCGGTGCTAGCCGTCGCGTGCCGGGCCGGGGAGTTGGGCTGGCACACCGTCGATGTCACGGCCAGCCCGCTACCGGGCCCGTCGGGCAACGTCGAATACTTCCTGTGGCTGCGCGCCCAGACCGATCGGTCGTTGTCGGGCGACGGACTGGTCGACGCGGTGCAGCGCGCCGTTCAAGACGGCCCGTCGACGATGCGCGCCGGGACGGCCCGAGGTGGGGGCACCTCCCGCTTGCCGGGGAGAGCGGGCCAATCGAGACGGGGCCCGCAGTGACAGCGCAGCGGACGATCCTGCTGGTAGTGCACACCGGACGGGAAGAAGCGACCGAGACCGCGCGGCGTGTGCAGAAAGCTCTGGGCGACAACGATATTGGGCTACGGGTGCTATCCGCCGAGGCGGTCGACAGCGGACCGCTGAACCTGGCTCCCGACGATGTGCGGGCAATGGGCGTCGGAGTCGAGGTGGTCGACGCTGAGCCGCAGGCCGCCGATGGCTGCGAACTGGTGTTGGCTCTGGGCGGAGACGGTACCTTGTTGCGCGCAGCTGAGCTGGCCCGCAACGCAGGCATTCCGGTGCTCGGCGTCAACTTGGGCCGGATCGGATTTTTAGCCGAGGCCGAGGCAGACGCCATCGACCTAGTGCTGGAACATGTTGTCGCGCAGGACTACCGGGTAGAAGACCGGCTGACCCTCGATATCGTCGTGCGCCAAGGGGGCCGTGTCATCGACCAGGGGTGGGCGCTCAATGAAGCCAGCCTGGAAAAGGGCCCGCGACTCGGTGTGCTCGGGGTTGTGGTCGAGATCGACGGCCGCCCTGTCTCGACGTTCGGCTGCGACGGGGTGTTGGTGTCGACGCCCACCGGATCCACCGCCTATGCGTTCTCCGCGGGCGGTCCGGTGCTGTGGCCGGACCTGGAGGCGATCCTGGTGGTGCCCAACAACGCTCACGCGCTGTTCGGCCGACCGATGGTCACAAGTCCCGATGCCACCGTCGCGATCGAGATAGAAGCGGGCGGCAACGACGCCCTGGTGTTCTGCGACGGCCGCCGCGAAATGCTGCTACCGGCGGGCGGGCGTCTCGAGGTGACCCGTTGCGGCACACCGGTGAAATGGGCACGCCTGGACAGCGCGCCGTTCACCGACCGATTGGTGCGCAAATTCCGGTTGCCGGTGACCGGTTGGCGCGGGCAGTAACGGCGCCCCAACGGTGCTCACTGAAATACGAATCGAGTCGCTAGGCGCTATCACCGCGGCGACAGCCGAGTTCGACCGCGGTCTGACTGTGCTGACCGGGGAGACGGGCACTGGCAAGACCATGGTGGTGACGGGGCTGCACCTGCTCGGCGGCGCCCGCGCCGACGCCACCCGGGTTCGGTCGGGAGCAGACCGTGCCGTCGTCGAAGGGCGTTTCATCACAACCGATCTCGACGATGCCGCAGCCGCTCAACTCGATGCGATGCTGGACGTTTCGGGGGCAGAGCGCGATGAGGACGGCAGCGTGATCGCGCTGCGCTCGGTCAGCCGCGACGGGCCGTCGCGCGCCTATCTCGGCGGTCGCAGCGTTCCGGCCAAGTCGCTGAGCGGCTTCACCACCGAATTGCTCACCCTGCACGGCCAGAATGACCAGCTGCGGCTGATGCGGCCCGAGGAACAACGCGGCGCGCTGGACCGCTTCGCGGCCGCAGGCCCCACGTGCGAGCGCTACCGCAAACTGCGTGACGCCTGGCTGTCGGCGCGGCGCGACCTTATCGACCGTCGCAATCGGGCCAGGGAACTCGCCCAAGAGGCGGATCGGCTGAAGTTCGCGCTCAACGAGATCGACACCGTCGACCCACAACCCAGCGAGGACGATGCGCTGGTCGCCGACATCCTGCGGCTCTCCGAACTGGATGCACTGCGTGAGGCCGCGGCTGGTGCGCGGGCGGCCCTGTCCGGGGCGCTCGACGACCCAGACACGTCTGGCGCCGGCGCTTCCGACAGCCTCGGGCGGGCAAGGACCGCACTGGAATCCACCGATGATGCCACGCTGCGGGTCTTGGCTGAACAGATCAGCGAGGCGCTAACGGTGGTCGTCGATGCGGACCGTGAACTCGGCAACTTTCTGGGCGAGCTGCCCGTCGACGCCAGCGCGCTGGAGTCCAAGCTGACCCGTCAGGCTCAACTGCGCACGCTGACCCGCAAGTACGCCGCTGACATCGACGGGGTGCTGCAATGGGCGCGTGAGTCACGCGAACGACTGGCGCAACTGGACGTCTCAGAAGAGGCCCAGACCGCGTTGGAACGCCGTGTCGACGAGCTGGCGCGCGAATTGTCCAATGCTGCAGTCGATCTCAGTAAACTTCGCCGGAAGGCAGCCAAGCGCCTGGCCAAAGAGCTGACCGCGGAGCTGTCCGGCTTGGCGATGGCCGATGCCGAATTCACCGTTGATGTAACCACCGATCTTGCGACCGCCCAGGATGATCCCGCCGCACTGACTTTGCCTTGCGGCGAGCTGGCNCGAGCCGGCGCTGACGGCGTCGACCAGGTCGAGTTCGGGTTCGCGGCCCACCGCGGTATGACCGTGCTGCCCCTGGCAAAGAGCGCGTCCGGGGGCGAGCTATCTCGGGTGATGTTGGCTCTGGAAGTGGTGCTGGCGGCTTCGGCGAGCGGTACCACGATGGTGTTCGACGAGGTCGACGCCGGCGTCGGGGGCCGGGCGGCGGTGCAGATCGGGCGGCGGTTGGCGCGGCTGGCCCGCACTCACCAAGTCATTGTGGTCACGCATTTGCCCCAGGTCGCTGCCTATGCCGATGTGCACCTGGTGGTGCACACCGCCGGACCCAAAGGTGCCAGCGGAGTGCGGCGGTTGACCGGCGACGACCGGGTGGCCGAGCTGGCCAGGATGCTGGCCGGGCTGGGCGAGTCCGACAGTGCCCGCGCGCATGCCCGCGAACTGCTCGACGCCGCCCAGAACGACGAGATCTAACCGTCGGGGACTCTTTATATACCTGTGACAGATGTGACGCTAGGTAACTTCTGGGGCTGATGTTACGGCGCGCCTCCCGCCGAAGTCGTGCTTCACCGACAGAATCGCCACATGAAGATGTCAGGGCTTCTAACCCGTAGCGCCACCCGGCCGGGCCTTACCGGCACCGCTCGCGTCGATCGGAATATCGATCGATTGCTGCGTAGGGTCTGTCCCGGCGACATCGTGGTGCTCGACGTCTTGGATCTGGACCGCATTACGGCCGACGCCCTGGTGGAAGCCGACATCGCCGCCGTCGTCAACGCATCGCCGTCCGTCTCGGGCCGCTATCCCAATCTCGGTCCGGAGGTGCTGGTCAACAACGGCGTCACNCTGATTGACGAGACGGGACCCGACATCTTCAAGAAGATCAAGGACGGCTCCAAGATTCGCCTGCACGAAGGCGGGGTGTATGCCGGCGACCGTCGGCTGATCCGCGGTACCGAGCGCACCGACCACGACATCGCCGACCTGATGCGGGAGGCCAAGAGTGGCCTGGCGGCTCACCTGGAGGCATTCGCCGGCAACACGATCGAATTCATCAAAAGTGAAAGCCCACTGTTGATAGACGGTATCGGCATCCCGGATATCGAAATCGACCTACGTCGACGGCATGTGGTGATCGTCGCCGACGAGCCCAGCGCCGAAGACGATCTGCGATCCCTCAAACCGTTCATCAAGGAGTACCAGCCGGTGCTTATCGGTGTTGACGGTGGCGCGGATGTGTTGCGCAAAGCCGGTTATCGTCCGCAGCTCATCGTCGGCGACCCAGACCAGATCAGCACCGAAGCCCTCAAGTGCGGCGCCCACGTGGTGTTGCCGGCCGACGCTGACGGCCACGCAGCGGGCCTGGAACGAATTCAGGATCTTGGCGTCGGCGCGATGACATTTCCGGCCGCGGGCTCGGCGACCGATCTGGCCCTGCTGCTGGCCGACCACCACGGCGCGGCGCTGCTGGTAACGGCCGGCCACAGGGCCAACATCGAGACATTCTTTGACCGCACGCGTACGCAAAGCAACCCCTCGACATTTCTCACCAGACTGCGAGTGGGAGAGAAGGTGGTGGACGCCAAAGCGGTCGCCACGCTGTACCGTAACCACATTTCGGCGGGCGCCATCGCGCTGTTGGCGCTGACGATGCTGATCGCCGTCATCGTCGCGTTGTGGGTGTCGCGCACCGACGGCGTGGTCATGCACTGGGTCGTCGAGTACTGGAACCACTTCTCCGTCATGGTGCAGAAGTGGGTGACCTAGTTTTATTGAGGACGGTGCGTTAAATGATCTCGTTACGCCAACATGCGTTCTCGCTGGCAGCGGTCTTCCTGGCGTTGGCGGTGGGAGTTGTGCTGGGTTCTGGCTTTCTGTCGGACACCCTGCTGTCCAGCCTGCGTGACGAGAAGCGCGACCTGTACACACAGATCAGCGGGCTCAATGACCAGAAGAACGTGCTGAACGAAAAGCTCAGTGCGGCAAATAATTTCGATGCCCAACTAATCGGCCGGATGGTGCACGACACGCTAGGCGGTAAGTCGGTGGTCGTCTTCCGCACTCCGGATGCAAAAGACGACGATGTCGCGGCGGTGTCGAAGATCATCGGCCAGGCCAGCGGCACGGTCACCGGAACGGTGTCGCTGACCCAGGAGTTCGTCGACGCCAACTCCGGAGAGAAACTGCGCACCGTGGTGAACTCGTCCATCCTTCCCGCCGGCCAGCAGTTGAGCACCAAGCTCCTCGACCAGGGTTCGCAAGCCGGCGACCTACTGGGCATCGTCTTGCTGATCAATTCCAACCCGGCCGTGCCGGCCATTGACGATCCTCAGCGGGATATCGTGCTGGCGGCGCTGCGCGACACCGGTTTCATCACCTACCAGCCCACCGATCACCTGGGGGCGGCGAACGCCGCCGTGGTCATTACCGGCGGCTCGTTACCGCAAGATGCCGGCAACCAAGGTGTCAGCGCGGCCCGGTTCTCTGCCGCGCTGGCGCCGCACGGCTCTGGCACCCTGCTCGCGGGCCGGGACGGTTCGGCCACGGGAGGTGCCGCGGTCGCCGTGACCCGCGCTGACGCCGGCATGAACTCCGCGATCAGCACCGTCGACGACGTCGACACCGCGGCCGGGCGGATCACCGCGATCCTCGGCCTGCACGACCTGATCAACGGCGGCCATATCGGGCAGTACGGCACCGGCCACGGGGCGACGTCGATCACCGTGCCGCAGTAGGGCGTGTTCGGCGCGCGACAGCGGGCTGGATGTTAGGGTGGGTTTCCGTGGGTCGGCAGGCCCAAGCTGGTTAAAGGCCAGACTAGTGACAGAAACGTCCTAGAAAAGACGAAGCCCTGCCCGTCTTCACGGAGGCCGCCTGTGCGCAAGCACCCGCAAACCACGACCAAGCACCTCTTCGTCACCGGTGGGGTCGCTTCCTCGCTCGGTAAGGGGCTCACCGCCAGCAGCCTCGGTCAGCTACTGACAGCCCGCGGGTTGCATGTGACGATGCAGAAGCTGGACCCTTACCTGAACGTCGACCCGGGCACGATGAACCCGTTTCAGCACGGCGAGGTCTTCGTCACCGAGGACGGCGCCGAGACCGATCTGGATGTCGGTCACTACGAGCGGTTTCTCGACCGGGATCTGTCCGGCTCGGCGAATGTTACTACCGGGCAAGTGTATTCGGCGGTCATTGCCAAGGAGCGACGTGGTGAATACCTGGGCGATACGGTCCAGGTGATTCCGCATATCACCGACGAGATCAAGCGGCGCATCCTGGCGATGGCCCAACCCGACGCCGACGGCAACCGCCCAGATGTCGTCATCACCGAAATCGGCGGCACCGTGGGCGACATCGAATCACAGCCGTTTCTGGAGGCGGCACGGCAGGTCCGCCACGACCTCGGCTGGGAGAACGTCTTCTTTCTGCACGTGTCGCTGGTTCCTTACCTTGCCCCGTCGGGCGAACTCAAGACGAAGCCGACCCAGCACTCGGTGGTTGCGCTGCGCAGTATCGGTATCAGCCCAGATGCACTGATCCTGCGCTGCGACCGAGACGTCCCCGAAGCGCTCAAGGACAAGATCGCGCTGATGTGCGACGTTGATATCGACGGCGTCATCTCCACCCCGGACGCACCGTCGATCTATGACATCCCCAAGGTGTTACACCGCGAGGAACTCGACGCTTATGTGGTGCGCCGGCTCAACCTTCCGTTCCGCGACGTCGATTGGACCGAATGGGACGACTTGCTGCGCCGAGTTCACGAACCACATGAGACGGTACGAATCGCGTTGGTAGGCAAGTATGTTGAGCTGTCCGACGCCTACCTGTCTGTCGCCGAAGCGCTGCGTGCCGGCGGATTCAAGCACCACGCGAAAGTCGAGATGTGCTGGGTGGCTTCCGACGACTGCGAGACCGGCGCTGGTGCTACGGCGGCGCTGGGCGATGTGCACGGTGTGCTGATCCCCGGCGGATTCGGAATCCGGGGGATCGAGGGCAAGATCGGGGCTATCCGGTATGCGCGTTCCCGGGGATTGCCGGTGCTGGGGCTGTGCCTCGGTTTGCAGTGCATCGTGATCGAAGCCGCACGCTCGGTCGGTCTCACTGAGGCCAATTCAGCCGAATTCGAACCGNCGACACCGGATCCCGTCATTTCCACGATGGCCGATCAAGAACAAATCGTGGCCGGCCAAGCCGACCTCGGCGGCACCATGCGGCTGGGTGCCTATCCCGCGGTACTCGAGCCGGATTCGATTGTGGCCCAGGCGTATGGGACAACGCAGGTGTCCGAGAGACACCGGCACCGCTACGAGGTCAACAACGCCTACCGCGACCGGATCGCCGAAAGTGGCCTGCGAGTCTCCGGGACCTCACCGGACGGCCACCTGGTCGAGTTCGTCGAGTACCCGCCAGACGTGCATCCCTTCATCGTCGGCACCCAAGCCCACCCCGAACTGAAGAGCCGACCCACCCGGCCGCACCCACTGTTCGTCGCGTTTGTCGGGGCAGCGATCGACTACAAACAGGGCGAGTTGCTGCCGGTGGAAATCCCCGAGCATTTGCCCAACGGTAACCAGCATCGAGAAAGCGTCCAGCGGCCGCTACCTGAACCTGTTGCCCGTGGCTGAGCACGTTTTCGACACAACGTCGTCGGAAACGCTGCACACCGGCAACATCTTTGCTCTGCGCCGCGACCACGTGTTGATGCCGGGCGGCACCATCGCGGTACGTGAAATCGTCGAGCACTATGGGGCGGTCGCCATCGTGGCGATGGACGGCGATGGCAATATCCCGATGGTTTATCAGTACCGTCATGCGTTCGGTCGACGGCTATGGGAGCTGCCGGCCGGGTTGATCGACGTCGCGGGGGAGCCACCGAACCTCGCGGCCGTTCGGGAACTCGGGGAGGAGGTCGGCCTGCNAGCCAGCACCTGGCAGGTGCTGGTCGATCTCGACTCCGCACCGGGGTTCAGTGACGAATCGGTGCGGGTGTACCTGGCCACCGGATTGAGTGAGGTGGCCCGGCCCGAGGCGCATCACGAGGAAGCCGACATGAAGATGCGCTGGTTTCCCATCGAGGAGGCGGTCCGCTGGGTGTTCAGCGGCGAGATCGTCAATGCCATCGCCGTTGCCGGGATTTTGAGCGCCAACGCGGCGACAAACGGGTTGGCGCAGCCGCGTCCGCTCGACAGTCCCTGGATCGACAAGCCCAGGGCGTTAGCCGCACGAAAGGCCGCGCAATGACGGCGCTGGCCCCCCTGGAGACACAAATGCAGGGCTACCTCGACCACCTGACGATCGAGCGGGGCGTGGCGGCCAACACGTTGAGCTCCTATCGCCGCGACCTGCGCCGCTACTCGAAACACCTGTCCGACCGTGGCATTCACGATCTGGCCAAGGTCGGCGAGGACGATGTCAGCGAATTCCTGGTGGCGCTGCGGCGCGGAGACCCTGATTCGGGGGCGCCGGCGCTGTCCGCCGTGTCGGCGGCGCGCGCGCTGATCGCGGTGCGCGGCCTGCATCGGTTCGCCGCCGCCGAAGGGCTGGCCGAGCTTGACGTGGCGCGGGCCGTACGGCCGCCAACGCCCGGCCGTCGGCTGCCTAAAAGCCTGACGATCGACCAGGTGCTGGCCCTGCTGGAAGGTGCCGGCGGCGACAGCCCCGCCGACGGACCGCTAACGCTGCGCAATCGGGCGCTGTTGGAAATGCTGTACTCGACCGGTTCGCGGATCTCCGAGGCGGTGGGCCTCGACGTCGACGACATCGATACCCAGGCCAGGACGGTGCTGTTGTCCGGCAAGGGCGGCAAGCAGCGGCTGGTGCCGGTGGGACGCCCCGCCGTGCAGGCGCTGGACGCCTACCTGGTACGGGGTCGCCCGGAGCTGGCTCGTCGCGGCCGCGGGACGCCGGCCATCTTTCTCAATGTGCGCGGCGGCCGGTTGTCGCGGCAAAGCGCATGGCAAGTGCTGCAGGATGCTGCCGAGCGCGCCGCTATCAGCTCAGGTGTGTCGCCGCACATGTTGCGGCATTCCTTTGCCACGCACTTGCTCGAGGGCGGCGCCGACGTGCGGGTCGTACAGGAGTTACTCGGACATGCCTCGGTGACGACGACGCAGATCTACACGCTGGTCACCGTGCATGCGCTGCGCGAAGTGTGGGCAGGAGCCCACCCCCGGGCCCAGTGACTGCGCGGAAAGTCGAGTCGTCAGGCCGATCACGCCTAAATCCCAACAACCTGTCGACGTTCGGCATCAGCCTGCGTACTCAGATTCCAGCACGAGATCGGACACCAGTGATTGGTACTCCAGGTGCGCCTTGTGCTCGACGGTGTTCCACAGCTTGCCCTGTTGCTGGCGCATGTACTCGCGGTATTTAGGTGCGCCCGGCACCCTGACGTTGTCGGCCACCACGATCGAGCCGGGGTGCAGCCAGCTCCGGTCGAGGATGCTCTTCAGATCGTTGAGGTAGGCGTCCTTGTCGTGGTCGAGAAACACGAAGTCAAGTGCACCGGAAGTGAATCCGTGCTGATTGGCCAGCTCGTCCAGTGTGCGCCCGCCGTCGCCAATGGTGCCGACGACACACGTCACGCGGTCGGCGACCCCGGCATGCGCCCAGATCTGCCGGGCGTTGGCGGCGTTGGCTTCGGCGAGTTCGACGGAGTACACCTTGGCGCTCGGAGCGGCCCTGGCGATCCGCAGAGCGCCGTAGCCGCAGTAGGTGCCGAGCTCCAGCGCCAGTGCGGGATCGGCGCGTCGCACGGCGGCGTCGAGGAGTAGCCCCTTCTCGTCGCCGACGTTGATCAGGACCGACTTTTCGTAGGCGAACTTGTCGATCGTGGCCAGCACGTCGTCGACGTCGCCGGCCCGGGCGTTTTCCAAGACGTAGTTGACCGCGGCCGCTTCCCGTCCATCACCGATCTGGCCCGTCGTGGTGATGTTGCGAGATCCGGTCGCCATCCGCCAGAACGACCACCGCAGCAGGGGCATCCGTCGCTTGATGTCCATAGACGCAACGATAGACGTCCCAGCCGAACCCGCACCGAACCGAGCCGCGAGCGGCCGCGGCCTCGTGCTTCGGCACACATCATGAACGACGACGGCTATCCCAGCGTCGAGACCTAGCGCGGCCTGAGATCCCGCCGGGAAAGCTCGATAACCTCTTCGGTGGTGGGCGGACTAGCAGGGTGATGCGAAAGACACCACGGCGCTCGGATCTTCTGAAAGGCCTCGCCTTCCAGCGCCGCATAGAAGTAACCAGCGCTGAGCCTGCTGATATCGGGCACGTGGCCGCCCTTGGCCCGCGCCATTTCCTTGGCGACCGTGATCTGGTTCGGTGAGTTCAGCAGCCCATAGAACTGCGTTGCTGCGTTGGCAGGAATGTTGTTGTGGAGCCCACGCGGCGACTGGGTCGCAAATACCAGGCCCAGCCCGTACTTGCGGGCTTGGGAGGACAATGCCAGTGTGCTTTGGGTACACGGTGTGCTGCCCATCGACGGCGCGAAGTTCTGTGCCTCGTCCATAACCAATATCCCGCCGAGCGGCCGTTCCCCGGCAGGATGGCGTTTGATCCATGAAAAAAGGGCCATCTGCAACTGGTTGACGAATCCCTGCTTCTCCCGATCGTTGGGTAGCCCGACCATGCTGACGACGGAGATTCGCGCGCGATAACCCGCCGAAGGGGCGAAAAGGACACTGGGATCAGCAGGGGTGCCCATGCCACCGAACATCGGGTCGTTGACCCTTGCGGCTCGTAGATTCTGCCCGAGCGCAGCGGCCATATCCCGAGCGCCGTTCAGCCCGCTGACGTCGTTGGGCAGGTCGCTCAGCATGTCGATGAAACCACCCAGAGTGGGTGCCGACTGGCGCCCGTACCACCGGAGAGCCTCCTTGAGCACGGCACGTAAGAGGTTGGCCTTCGCCGAATTACCAGAGATGAGTGCGCGAGGTTCCAGCGCGGCGAAAGCTGATTCCACGGCATCGGAGAACTCGTCGTCGTTGTCGACGACGCTCGTGAAGTCGGGCAATGGCTGAAACGCCAGGGGCCGGCCACCAGAGCGTCCCGGCGTCCAGACGACCACCTCGGTGTTGGCCAGATACTCGGCGGACCGCGCGTCGTCTGCTGGTAGCCAACCGACGGGGCGCTCGGGCCAAGCGCTGCCGAGACGAGACAGGTCGTTGTTGGGGTCTAGAACAATCGACGACACACCCCGCAGCGCGCACTCTTCTACCAGTCGTCGGATGAGGACGGTCTTGCCCGAGCCCGAGCCGGCGAAGATCGCGGTGTGCTTGCGCAGGGCGGCCAGGTCGACTGAAACTCGTTGTCCACCATCGACCGTCACGCCGATCGGGACGGCGGTGGCAGACTCTGGCTCATCCGGCTCGGAGCGCGCCGCCACGGTCGCTTCCGGCCAAGGTTCCGGCTCGGAGGAATCTTCCGAATGCGGTTCCACAGGACGCGATTCCGAGGCCAGATCACTCAGCGCCCGTCGAAGTATCGCGATCCCGTGCGCAGGTCTACGTGCCCGAAGCCAGTCGGCAAGGTCAGAATGGTTGTCGTGGAGCAAGTCGCGCAGCGCGGTTAGGGTACGTAGGTCGTCGTCAGGCAACGGCAGTGTATGTCCGCCAGCGGCCTCGAAGTCAGCCACCAACGCCGCGGTTTTGGCTCCGCTGGGCCACGGTGTGTTCCGCAGCAAAAATAACCGTCTTTTGGGAGAGTCGCGGTTGAATCCAGCTGCAGCGCACGCCTTTTTTATACGGGTCTGTGCCGCAAGCGCATTGGTCGTGGCGACAGCTCGAAATGCCCAGTGCTGCTCGTCTTCCGTGGCGGCGTCAACGGTTTGGCGCAAGCGGGCATGCAATGCGACAACCCGGCCAGGTGGGGGGTCCGGGTGGAACGTCTGATCCCCGTTTTGGTGCTCGGTGATCCACGCTTCGAGGGCTGCCGAAAGGAGGCCGGGCACGGTGGTGTCCTCGCCGTCGGGGTCTAACGCAGCGGTGGTGACCGCTCGTTGGCGATAGTCGGCGAACTGTCGATCTAGTTCGTCGGTGACGGCGCGTGTATTGACAGGTTGTTCATGTTTGCTGCTGACGTCGGCGAGTCGAGCTAATTCATCGATGGTGTTGCGCGCCAGGCAGCTTCGGACATGTGCATCGGCCAGCTGGAGCAACTTCCGCGGCGTGATATTGATGTCGTGACTGAAAGCCTCCGGCAGAATCGGCCAACTCGGATACGGCGGAACAAACTCCACCGCGCGATAGCTAGCCGTGAAGCGGCGCTCTAAAATGGCCCGCCCAACCGCCGGGTTATTAAGCCCGCGTAAAACCTGCGACGTCCGGAATCGGTCGCCCACCGTTGCAGTAGCCCTTATTTGTATGGCTTCCCACACTGATGGAAGACAAGCCACTACCGGCGCAGTACGCCGCATGGTCTGCCGAATTGACATCAGCCCGTGTGCGACGTGATCGAGGTCGCGATTGTCGCCAGTTTCGCCCCCGCTCTCTGTCCTCTCCGACGACTGCGCGATCAAGGTGTCGATCTGGTCGATCGCGAGAACAGCAGGGCCAGCCAACGCGACGAGACGGGAAATTTCCCGGACGCACCCCTGTTCGCTCGTCGGAGGGTCCCCTAGCCCCCAAGTTCTTTGATCGCCACGGTCGAGATCATCGGTTCCGGTGAGGAACGCCTCGCCAATATCCTGCAGGCCGAGGTCCGCGGCGCCAACCAGCACCAGCGCGCGCAATGTGTGACCGCACTGTCGGACTGTCTCCCGATGTTGTTTGTGTAGCGCTTTAACGAAACCAGTGAGGATCTCCGGCGTCAGGTCTTCGTCGCCGATCACCGCCCTGCGGTCGGACCGCGAGATATGCGCCAGCGACGAGAGCTCCCACAGCAAATCTTTGAGCTGGGTATCACGAGTACCCCCCGGCCTGCCGAGGCTTTCCAGGATTCCGCTGCGAGCCGACTGCCAGAAACTTGTCGCGTCAAGCAGTTCCACGAGGAAGAAGAATCCGCCGTCCGCCTGCACTCGTTCACGAACCTGACCCAGCAGGTGCGTCTTCCCCGAACCAGCGGGACCGTGAATCACCATGCCCAATGGGTTGGAGTCAGCCGAGTGAGCGGCGTCGGCGAAGGCGTCCATGACGTCACTCATCGCCTCGTCGTGAATCCCGCGGACATGCACGGCGCCCTGGGAATGCCACATGTCATCGGCGGTGGGTGCCCAGCTTAGGCGCAACGACCTTAACGCTTCTCTCTGTTGCGGATCCATTGTTTCTGGTTGCTGCAAGGCCGTCACGACTGGATCGCAATCAGGTGCTTGTCCTGCAAACCGATCTCCACCGCGGCTGCGCGGTCTGCAGTGGTGAGAATCTTCTGATTCTCCTCCGGGACGAGGCTGACTCCGGGCGCCTGGTATAGCCGCACCAGTGCGGCGTCGAGCTCTGCCCGGGGTACGTCGGACAGTTCAGCTCTCAGTTTGACCAGCCCCAGCCAGCCGCCTGGCCGGGCGACCAATCGGGAGTACGCCCGGCGCACCCGGCTTTCGACGTCGCTGTCCAGGTTGGTTTCTTCGGCCTCCGGCTCGAACAAATCCGCAAGCCGGAAATCTTTTTGGCGCAGGTAGCGATCCACAGCGGTGAGCACCGTATAGAGAACCTTGCCTTGGCCCCTCACACTGGCGGGTACCGCGGTGCCCACCAGGCTCCGGCACGTCGTCCAACCCTGGTCCGTAAGTTCGTGGACCATCGGCGTCCCGGGCGTAGTTTCAATGAGCTTCAACCGGTTGAGCCGTTCCCGATCAAGCTTTTTCAGCTCGGGACCAAGCTCCTTCAGCTTTGGGTTTGGCACCGGCCGTGCCTCGGCCATCAACACCAGCAACACGGCCTGTTCGGTGCCGGTGAGTTCATCGGGGGATACGGTCACGACGAATTCCCTTCTTGGAGTCGGAGTTTGAACAGCATGGCTTTGATGACGTCGAGCACCGAAGACATCTCATCGGCGAGCTGATCGTTGGTAAAGCGCAAAACCCGGAAACCCTCTAGCGCCAAGGCGTTGTCGCGGTGGCGGTCGGCAGCATATTTCTGTGCACCGCGGTGATCTGGGCCGTCGATCTCGACGATGCAGCGTTCGGTGGGCCAGATGAGGTCGACACGTATCCTCGGCATCAGGGAATCCCCGTTGCGCTCCTGGTTCCACTGGTGTCCGGCCGCCCAGTCGCAGTTAGCCAGGACACGAGCGAGCTTCTTCTCCGCCTCGCTTAGCGGGTGCGGCTGCCCCAACGGGGCAGGAATGTCGAGAAGTCTGACAGCCAGTTGCGGCGGCGAGGCTGTTGGCTCGACATAGGAGGAAACGCCGATGACCATGGTAGGGAACCGGTCGACACAGGCCAGCATGCCGTCGGTGAGCCAGACTCCGATCCCGTGATTGGCCAGCCAGCCTAACGCGACTCCGGCCGTCTGTTGCTCGTCTTCGTCGAGCCCTGCCGAGCCGTCGATCAGGAGTACTACATCTTCCCTGTGGTAGGCGTCGGCCAGAATGCGCGCCAAGCCGTGGGCCTGGATCTCCCGCGGAAAGCGCTCGAGTCGAGACCGCCCCAGCAGTGCCGCCTCGGCGACATCGGCCAGGAATGGTCCGAAATGTTCGCTGTTCGCCGCGTGCCGGCGAGCGAGCATTCGGACAACCCGCCGATCTAGGCCGCTCGTCGTCTGGACCGTGTCACCATCGGGAAGCCATGCGGGAAACAGCTGTAGGGCGACGGCTTCCAGCTGGCTCAGCAGGTTGGTGACCACGGCTGAGGCGGCAGGGGCGGCGAAGATACCGCAACGGATCACGACCGGAACATCCGGCGGCAATGGGTCGAGGTTGACGATGAGCTGCTCGACGCCCAGGCCCGCAACCCTTACCACCGCGGCGCGAGGCAGCCTTACCAGTGCAGGCAAGCTGTCGCACGCCGCACCGCGCATGCAGCCCCCTTCGGCTCGCTGAACGTCACCCAATCTTGGCGCATGCGGGGGAGACATGCGCGCCCGTTCGATCATCTACGAGCCGACCCATTGTTCGGCACATGGACGGGCTCCGGACGGCGCCGCGGCGGCATCCCCGGGCCGCGGCGGGCAGCCGTCCGCATCACCCGCATCCGGCTTGCGGCTGCTGCGTAGCGACCCTGAGTGGCGTCGTAAAGCCGCCTAGCCGTGCGGCCCGCTTCGTGAGCTTGTCGATGATGCTGGTGAGACGGGTGTGACTCCCAGCGGTGCTGCGCATGCTGTTGTTGGTCGCCGACCCGTATTCGCTGGTGAGATTGCCTGCGGGTCGTCCGGATTAGGCGCGCGAACCCGTTAGACTTTCCTGCGATGTTCACCTCCCGAACACTCGGCTTGCAATGAGCGACCCGCCCGAAAGCGACGTCGTTGTTGGGCTGACCGGACGGCCGCCGCGGATGATCCCCGAGCCAAAGCCGCGCACTTCACACGGCCCGGCCAAGGTCATCGCGATGTGCAACCAGAAGGGCGGAGTAGGGAAAACCACGTCGACGATCAACCTGGGTGCAGCACTCGCCGAGTACGGCCGGCGAGTGCTGCTAGTGGACATGGACCCGCAGGGCGCACTGTCGGCGGGCCTCGGCGTACCCCATTACGAGCTGGAGAAAACCGTCCACAACCTGCTGATAGAGCCACGGGTGTCCATCGACGACGTGCTGATCCCCAGCCGGGTCAAGAACATGGACCTGGTGCCCAGCAATATCGACCTGTCGGCCGCCGAGATCCAGCTGGTCAATGAGGTCGGCCGCGAGCAGACCCTGGCCCGCGCATTGCATCCGGTGCTGGACCGCTACGACTACGTGCTGATCGACTGCCAGCCGTCGCTGGGCCTGCTCACCGTGAACGGGCTGTCCTGCTCGGACGGGGTAGTGATCCCGACCGAATGCGAGTTCTTCTCGCTGCGCGGCTTGGCGCTGCTCACCGATACCGTCGACAAGGTGCGCGACCGGCTCAACCCCAAGCTCGAGATCAGCGGGATCCTGCTCACTCGTTTCGACCCGCGCACCGTCAACGCGCGTGAGGTGATGGCCCGCGTCGTCGAGCGGTTCGGTGACCTGGTGTTCGACACGGTGATTACCCGTACGGTCCGTTTCCCGGAGACCACCGTCGCGGGCGAGCCGATCACCACCTGGGCACCGAAATCGGGGGGCGCCATGGCCTACCGCTCGCTGGCCCGCGAGTTCATCGACCGATTTGGCGCGTGACCGGCGGCGCGAATGGTGAGCCATACCAGAACGGCTACCCAGATGGCTTCCGAGTCCGGCTCACCAACTTCGAGGGACCGTTCGATCTGCTGCTGCAGCTGATCTTCGCCCACCGCCTCGACGTCACCGAGGTGGCGCTGCACCAGGTCACCGACGATTTCATCGCCTATACCCGCGAGATCGGTTCCGAGCTGGGGCTAGACGAGACCACGGCGTTCCTGGTGATGGCGGCGACCTTNCTCGATCTCAAGGCTGCCCGGCTGTTACCGGCCGGGCAGATCGATGACGAAGAGGATCTAGCGCTGCTGGAGGTGCGCGACCTGCTGTTCGCCCGGCTGCTGCAGTATCGCGCGTTCAAGCACGTTGCGCAGATGTTCGCCGAGTTGGAGGCCACCGCGTTACGCAGCTTTCCGCGCGCGGTGTCGCTGGAGGACCAGTTCACCGACCTGTTGCCGGAGGTGATGCTGGGCGTCGACTCCGAGCGCTTCGCCCAGATCGCCGCGATCGCGTTCAGCCCCCGGCCCGTGCCCACGGTGGCCCTCGAGCATCTACACGAGCTGCAGGTTTCGATTCCCGAACAGGCCACAAAGCTGCTGGCGATGCTGGAAGCGCGGGGCAGCGGCCAATGGGCTTCATTTTCTGAGCTGGTTGCCGACTGCGCGGCGCCCATCGAGGTCGTCGGGCGCTTTCTGGCGCTGCTCGAGTTGTATCGGTCCAGGGCGGTAGCATTCGACCAGTCGGAGCCGCTTGGCGTGCTCCAGATTTCGTGGACCGGCGAACGTCCGACCACCGAAGCCTCGGTAGAAGTGCGGGACCAATCATGAGCCGCGCCGGCGACGATGCAGAGCGAAGCGATGAGGAGGAGCGGCGCTCATGACCGGAGCCGGCGACGATGCAGAGCGAAGCGATGAGGAGGAGCGGCGCTCATGACGCAAGAACCGTCCGACGTCGATCTCGGCATCGACATCGCTGAGGTGGCGCCCCTGGATCCCGAGGAACTGGGTTCTGTGCTGGAGGCGCTGCTCTTGGTGGTGGACACTCCGGTGACCGTCGATGCGCTGGCCGCGGCCACCGAACAACCCGTCTATCGGGTCGCGGCGAAGCTGACAGCGATCGCCGATGAACTCACTGGACGCGATAGCGGCATCGACTTGCGGGAAACCAGTGAGGGCTGGCGGATGTACACGCGCGCCCGGTTCGCGCCCTACGTAGAAAAGCTACTGCTGGACGGCGCGCGATCAAAGCTCACTCGGGCCGCGCTGGAGACGCTGGCTGTGGTGGCTTACCGCCAGCCGGTGACACGCGCACGGGTGAGCGCGGTTCGCGGCGTGAATGTCGACGCCGTCATTCGTACTCTGTTGGCGCGTGGCCTGATCACCGAGGCTGGTGCCGACGGCGACACTGGCGCAGTGACATTCGCGACCACCGAGCTGTTCCTGGAGCGGCTGGGCTTGACGTCGCTGGCCGACCTTCCCGATATCGCGCCGCTGCTTCCCGATGTCGATTCGATCGATGAACTGAGCGAATCTTTGGACAGCGAGCCACGGTTCATCAAACTCGCCGGCGGCGCGGCGCCCGAGCAGGCTCTGTCGTTCGACGTGGACCGGGATTGATGGCCGAGACCCAGGATTCCAGCGGCGCCGGGGAAGGCGTCCGCTTACAAAAAGTGTTGTCCCGGGCAGGGATTGCGTCCCGGCGGGCCGCTGAGAAGTTGATCATCGACGGCCGCGTCGAGGTGGACGGGCAACTGGTGACCGAATTGGGGACCAGGGTTGATCCGGATGCCTCGGTAATCCGCGTCGACGGGGCCAGGGTGGTCGTCGACGACTCCCTGGTGTACCTGGCGCTGAACAAGCCGCGCGGTGTGCATTCGACCATGTCCGACGACCGCGGGCGGCCCTGTATAGGGGACTTGATCGAGCGCCGAGTGCGCGGTAACAAGAAGCTGTTTCACGTCGGGAGACTCGATGCTGACACCGAAGGGCTGATCCTGCTGACCAACGACGGCGAGCTGGCACACCGGTTGATGCATCCCTCCCACGAGGTTCCCAAGACGTATCTGGCGACGGTGCCAGGGACGGTGCCGCGCGGGCTCGGTAAGAAACTGCGGGCGGGTATCGAGTTGGACGACGGCCCAGCGCATGTCGACGATTTCGCGGTGGTGGACGCCATACCGGGTAAGACGTTGGTGCGGGTAACGTTGCACGAAGGACGCAACCGCATCGTGCGCCGGTTGCTGGAGGCCGTGGGCTTCCCGGTGGAGGCGCTGGTGCGCATCGACATCGGTTCCGTGTCACTGGGGAAGCAGCGCCCAGGCCACGTTCGGGCGTTGAGCCTTGCCGAGATCGGGCGACTGTACAAAGCGGTGGGCCTGTGAGCGGAACGAACGCAGTGAGTGACGCGACGGCAGCGAACCATCGGGCAGTGAATGACATAGTCATCGCCATCGATGGCCCGGCGGGAACCGGAAAGT
>JGI12631J13338_1000075_pt1 | contig 33309 bp, 34 predicted proteins | sample BlaSpr_A8_Ref_O1_FD_13338 | JGI IMG/M metagenome (IMG submission 13338) | reverse complement strand
TGGCCGGGCTGGACGCCCTTGACGATATCGACCCCGCATCGGTCGAGAGCGCCCTGCAACGAATATGGGTGTTGGCGTAAGACACCCGGCGGCATCTCCCGGGCTCCTGCGCGTCGGCTCGGACCGTTGTCTTCTTATCAGCCTCGATTCGACTGCTGTCAACCAGTTGTCAACACCGACGGGCGCCACGTTGATCGGGCTGATTAAAGCTGGCAGGTAGTCGGGGAGTAGGGCTGCCAGGAGTCGCAGTCGGGTGACAGCGCTGACGACATGGGTGCCTTGGGCGACGAGCCTGGGAGCCAGGGTTACCGCGCAAGAAGCCGGCCGGGTATTCACCGGTGACAAGCCAGTAAGGCAGCTGTCAGTCGCGACAAAGGCTCTCGGTCAGAACGCGCCCGCGATCGCGGCCGCGGTGTTTGGCCGATGACTGCGCTCGTGCTGGCGGCAGCAATCGCACTGCCGCTGCCAGCGATTCATCAGACACAAAGTCGCGAGTGTGTTTGGAATGGCCATGTTTTCCTTTGCCGCTGGCGCACTGTGGACACGCCACCACCTCGCAACTAACGACGCCAACGAAAACCAATTCGTTTCCGCCAACTGGGTGATGCAGACGGCTCCGAAGAGATTTCGGTGAGTGAATACCCAAATCGACAAGACGGTAGGAGATTCCAGAGCGCTGATTGCGGCGCTGCAGCCGTTACCCAGGCACGCTTGAGAGTTACTGGACTGCATACAGACTCATCCCATCCCGGCAGAGCCGCCGTCCGCAACCACAGCGCCGCGCCGCGGATGGTCTTGTCTACAACCAGGACGAGCGGCGGGCTGGTCTGATACCCACTGACCGGGAGGCCCTCGGACAGTCACAGTGGTTGTGTGACCAGTTCGCCATTCGGTTGTTGGGGTTTGCCGGTTCGACGGTTAACAGGCAGCGGCAGCGGGTCGAGCGGATGGCTGCGGATATGAATGGTCTGGTAGGTGATCAACGCGATCAGGGCGGCCAGCAGTGCCGCCGACGTCCACTCGGTGCCCCATCCCAGGCCGCCCAGTTCACGGGGCTTGCTCAGCGAATCCCCGCCGGTGGCGCCCAGGGGGCGGGTCAGCACAAACGCGATCCAGAACAACACCATGCCGTTAAGTCGGGTGAAGTAGTGCGCGGCGAGCAACGCCAGCATGATCCCGGACAGCAGCAGCGCACTATCCCGGAACCCGAACCCTACGACGTCAGCGAGGTAGTCGCCGCTGGAAGTACCCAGGCTGTTGGAGAACAGGATCGCGACCCAATACAGAAGTTCCCCATGAATAGTGGCGACATTTTCCACGTCCAGGGTTTGCCCGCTGCGCCACCACACGACGAACACGATCGCCAACCCGGTGCTCAACACCAGCGCACCGCCGGCATAGCCGATTCCGCCGGTCCGGTTCATGAGGTCCGACAACGTGGTGCCAGCCGTGCTGGTCAGCGCGATTACCGTCCAATAGATCGCGGGATGAAACCGGCCGGCTTTCAGCTGGAACACCACTGCCACCAGGAAGAGCGCAAGGAAAATCAGGGTGCTGACCAGGTATCCGACTTTTAGCGTTTGGGCGAGAAGGTCGCCGCCGGTTTCCCCAAGCGTTGTTGCCACTATCTTGAGCACCCAAAACAGCAGGGTGATGTGAGGAAGCTTGCGCATCACCAGCCGGGTCGACAATTCTTCTGGCTCTGCCGGCGGCGGGCTGATTGCGGCCACGGCCCAACCTCCCAGCTGCGCACCGGCGCCCGTAGAAGCGGTAGCTGCCCGGCCGAAGGGACCACCGCCAGCAACGCTTGCGCAGCCTACCGATCACCGCCCGCCGACGCGCGCCAATGGACAAGTCCCTTGAATGAACTTTTAGTGCGGTGGCCGCGTTTACTCAAGTCCCTCGGCCCCGGCCCTCGTCACCCCCGCCCGGGTCAGTTTTCACCTGCCGCCGACAAAGAGTTACCCAGCGACGCTGAAGCCGACTTACCGTAGCCATGCGGAGTACACCCAATAAGGAGACGGACCCATGAAGTCTTTCACGGCGGCGCTGACGGTGGCAGCATTCGCGATAAGCGCCGATACGGTGGCCTGCTCGTCAGCCCAGCAACCGGCCGCGACCACGACCAAACCCGAGACACAGCAACAGGTTTCGGTGCCCAACGCGCTCAAGGTGCCGGATGGCAACAAGCTTGTGGGCTCGTTCGAAGGCGTCGGCGTGCAGATCTACCAATGCACCAACAACGCCTGGACACTGCAGCAACCCGCCGCGATCATCAGCGACAACGGCAAGCCCATCGCGCTGCACTCCAAGGGCCCGGTGTGGGTTTCGACGATCGACGGCAGCTCGGTGGCCGCGGCTCCGGTGCCGAACGCGGCCGTCGCTCATGACGACGCGGCGCCGGAGCTGCTGTTGAAAGCCACCGAAAACCACGGCGCCGGCCTGTTCGGCTCGGTTACGTATGTCCAGCGTCTGGCGACCAGGGGCGGCCTAGCCCCGAAGGACGCCTGCACTGCCGGCGCGGAGAAGAGCGTCAACTACTCGGCGACCTACACCTTGTACGCTGCCGGCGGGTGAGTCGTCTCTCGTCTCTATTGAGACGGTCCCATTACGTTGTAGCGAGACAACCATCTCGACGTTCCCGGACAGCCGCTCGGCCTCGGCGGCGCCAACGGGGTCCGGCGCCTGATCTCGGTACAGCGGCGAGGTAGGCCGCAGCACGCACCGACCCGAAGTACTGGGGCGGCTACGGAACCGGAATCGGCGCAAGCGAGTTGCCCGGCGCGATCGACGAACAGTTCTCCGGCGCCGGCAGGCCGGCGAAGCGCTCCTTGATCCAGGCGACCGAGTTCGGCAGCCAGATCGGGATGCTCCAGATGTGGCTGAGCGCGTCGTACTGCTCGTAGTGGACCCTCGTGCCCTTAGCGCAGTAGCCGCGGGCCAGCGTGCGCACGTCGCCGGCGATCATCACACCGTCGCCGGCGCCGATGCCCGGTTTGTTGCCCGGCGTGCCCTCGAGCTCACCGTTGGCGCCTTGGCCGATGAACAGCGGGATCGTCGGCGTACCGCCGGTGCCCATGATCAGCTTGTTGGCGCAACGCACGTAGGGCGGCAGGCTCTCAGGAGTCGGGTAATCGAGGCTGATCAGGTCCTCCCACTTCAGACCCGGGTACTGCCCGAGAACGTCGACGATCGACGCGGTCTTCATCTCGTGAAAGACCTTCGCGCCGTGGGGGCTGAGATACGGCGTGAAATCGATCTCGAACGCGCGCACGATGCCGACAAGCGCCATCGCCATGACGCCGGCCCAGAACCCGGTGCCCTCGACGTAGTGCAGGTTGCGTGCCGGGTCGACGAGCACGCCGCCCATCGCCGCGCCGATCATCCGCTCGTTGACGTCGGACGCGTAGGTCGGGGCGAGCTCGGCGGCCCACTCGGTGGCGATCGCCCCGCCGGAGTATCCGAGCATCGCAACCTTTGCGTCGTTCGGAACGGTCGACGAGTTGAACGCGGCACGGATCGAATCGAGCGTGTTCATTCCGTACTCGGGGCCTGCGGCGAAGTCCGCCCTTTGGCCCTCGGTATCGGGGATGATGACCGTGTACCCATCGGCGATGAACGGACCGAAGACCGCCGCCTCGACGTGGGGGACGATTCCACCGAGGCTGAGTCCGCCCGAGATCGCATGCGACGGCTCGTCGTTCTGGTTGAGCGAATCGTAGGCGGACTGGAACGAGATCACCTTCTTGTCGTCAAACTGGATCGGCGGCTGAATGACCGAGGTGACGCTGATGGTCGGCTTGCCGGTCTGGCTGGTCGACCGATAGAGCAGCTGCGTGGTCTCGAGCAACGTCGGGAAGCCGAATATGTGGTACGGAAAGCTGCGAGTCTTCAGCACTGTTCCCGGCGTGACGTTCTCCAGCGGCGTGCTGCCGGTATACGAGTAGAACGGATCATCCTTCGGCTGCAGCGCGGCTACGGCCATGCCCGGGGCACCCCTCGGAAAGGGATACCAACCTTGTGGTTGCAGTGGTGCATTCATAGCTTCCGCCTTCCGCAGCCGCCAGCTATGTTAACGGCGCGGTCCTCGGGGTGACTGGGGTACCACCATTCCCTGGACCAGAATTTGCAGTTCATCTGCAGTCGGTCGGCTAGCGGGTACCGTCGTCGGTGTGCGGCTCGGGCGCACGCAGCCCTAATCCCGCACGTTGGGCGCCGGGCACCGGCGCGCCCCTGCACCGATCACGCGATCCGGAGGATTGAGCACGATGGAGCACGTCAGGCTCGGTACGACCGGCCTCCAGGTTTCCCCCATCTGCCTGGGCTGCATGAGCTTCGGCGATCCGAACCGGGGCGGGCATCCCTGGTCACTGGACGAGGAGCATGCCCGGCCGCTGATCCGCCAGGCGCTGGAAGCGGGGATCAACTTCTTCGACACGGCGAACGTCTACTCCGCCGGGTCGAGCGAGGAGATCACCGGCCGGGCGCTGAAGGACTTCGCCAACCGCGACGACGTGGTCATCGCGACCAAGCTGAACGGGCGGATGCGGCCCGGGCCGAACGGCGCCGGGCTGTCGCGCAAGGCCGTGCTAACCGAGATCGACCACAGCCTGCGCCGGCTCGGCACCGACTACGTCGACCTGTACCAGATCCACCGCTGGGACCCGAACACGCCGATCGAGGAGACCCTTGAGGCGCTCAACGACGTGGTCAAGGCGGGCAAGGCGCGGTACATCGGGGCGTCCTCGATGTACGCATGGCAGTTCGCCAAGGCGCTGCACACCAGCGAGCGGCACGGCTGGACCCGCTTCGTCAGCATGCAGAACCACTACAACCTGATCTACCGCGAGGAAGAGCGGGAGATGCTGCCGCTGTGCGCCGACCAGGGCATCGGCGTCATCCCGTGGAGCCCGCTGGCACGCGGGCGGCTGGCCCGCGACTGGGACGCGTCGACCGCGCGCAGTGAGACCGACGAGTTTCGCCGCAAGCTGTACCTCGAGTCGGACCGCGACATCGTCGCCCGAGTCGCCGAGATCGCCTCGGCGCGCGGCGTGCCGAGGGCCCGAGTCGCGCTGGCCTGGCTGCTCGGCAAACCGCCGGTGACCGCGCCGATCATCGGGGTGACCAAGCCGGAGCACATCTCCGACGCCGTGGCCGCCCTGGACATCGCGCTGGACGCAGACGAGGTCGCGCAGGTGGAGAAACCGTACGCCCCGCATCAGATCGCCGGCTTCGCCTAGACACCCGCATCAACGACCAAAACGCAGTACTTGATGGACAGCATCAGGCACGATTCACCTCGGGAGGACCGACTGATGGACCCGCACCTCAGTAATCATCATCGCGACACGATCGAGAAAATCTTCAGCCATCCATCCAGTGGCAACGTTGAGTGGCGTCAAGTTCTTTCGCTGCTGGAGAACCTCGGAACCGCGACCGAGGAACGCAACGGCAAATGGAAAGTTGCGTTGGGTCCCGAAACCGAAGTGCTTGAGGCGCCGCGCGGAAAAGACGTCGACAAGCAGTTGCTCGTCGACTTGCGCCGGATGCTCAGGCAGGCAGGTTTCGCGCCGGACGGTGGCGCGTCGACGCGCGACGAGCGCGATCGCGACCATGGAGATGGACAGTGGGGCGCGCCCACCTAGCCACCGCCCAATTGGCCAGACAGTGGCCATTTGGATTGAGATTTGGCCCCTGTGATGGTGCTCGGACAGACGTTCGGAGAATCGGCTGTATGACGGACGGGGAAAGGACAGCGTTGTGAAGAAGGTTCTCATCACCGGGTCGGGGACTGGATTCGGATACGAAGTGGCAATGCGCCTGGCCGAAAAAGGGTTTGACGTGATCGCGGCAGTCGAGATCTGGGCCCAGGTGTAAACCTTGAAGCGCCAGGCGGCCGAGCGGGGGGTCAACCTCCAGGTCGAAAAGCTAGACGTGACCGACGCTGGAGACCGTAAGAAAGCACTGATGTGGGATGTTGAAATCCTCCCCAGGAACGTCATTGCCGAAGGCGAAACTCCACAGCTTCAATCAGCTGACCCGCGAGCGATTGGCTAGAACGCAACCGGCTCATAGGAAACAAGTGGTAAGCACTTTCCGATCTATATGGCGGATCCATTGTTTCTGTCGGCCGCACCGGTCCCCGATGTGACGTCCTCGCTTAGCGATGGCTATTTCATCACGTGACAGCGCATCGTGCTAACGAAAAACGCTGCGCGCTATAGCGACCGGGAACATCGGGCAGGGTCGACCGCATAGCGGACCGGTTTTTCCCACACCAAGCACGCAGGGTCTTCTTCGACTGCGCCTCAAACAAAGCAACGGCACACGCGGTCATAATGTCGAGTCGATGGTTGTGGCGCTGGCGTCGGTAGGTTAGCCGGGTTTGCTGAGTCGGGCGCGCCAAAACCAACCACACCGCTCCGCTGACGGTGTTGCAGCCAATTCCAAAAGTGGTCGGCGATCGAGCCAGCTGCTGGACTGGTAATCAGTAACGTGATTGGTCATCATGACGACCCGTGAGTTGCCGGCTCGGGCGAACTAAATGGCTTGCACTGCAAGGCAATCGCTTGACCTTCACACACCGATACCTCGGCTGTGGATGGCCGCAACGAACGGGTGTTGACTAGCAATCAGGCCTCTGCTGTTGCTGTGGGGACACCAATCCCGGGATCGATCTGTACCGGTCCCTTTGCCGAGGGACGAATGTCAATGTCGAATATCTCGGTAGGGATGTACACCGTTGAACACGAGTTTGGGATGTCGACTACGCCGGACAGCCTGCCCTCGATCGGCGCCGAACCCAGAATCATGTAGGCCTGGATGCGGCTGTAGCCAAACTTGGACAGGTAATCGATGGCGTGCAGACACGCCCGTTGGTAAGCCAGGTGCGAGTCCAAGTAATGCTGGACACCATCGAGCGTGACCGACGTTCCGGAGAACGCCAGCCATTGGCTAAATTGCGGATTGACGTTGCCCGGCATGAAGATCGCGTTCTCGCTGACGCCGTAGGTTTCCATCCCGCCTTTGATCAGGTCGACGTGGAGATCCAGAAACCCACCCATCTCAATGGCACCGCAGAAGGTGATCTCTCCGTCGCCCTGGGAGAAGTGCAGGTCACCCATGGACAGGTTCGCGCCGTCGACGAACACCGGGTAGAACACCCTGGTGCCTTTGGTGAAATTCTTGATGTCCTGGTTGCCGCCATTCTCCCGCGGCGGAGCGGTGCGGGCCGCCTCGGCAGCGACCCGGTCGAATTCCTCGCCGCAGAGGCTGCCGAGGATCGCAGAATCCGGCAGGGGTGGCAGCGCCAGCGGCGGCACCCGGTCAGGGTTGGTATCAATGAGGGCCTGCTCGCGGGCGTTCCACTTCGCCAGCAGCTGCGCCGAGGGCGCGGTCCCCATGAGCCCGGGATGCACGATGCCGGTGTAGGCGACTCCCGGCACGTGCCGTGATGTGGCCACACCACCCTGGAAGTCCCAAATCACCTTGTAGGCATCGGGGAAGTGCTCGGTGAGGAATCCACCGCCGTTTTGCGTTGCGAATACCCCGGTGTAGCCCCAGCCTTGGCCGGCCAGCGGCCCCGAGTCCTCCTGCGGGATGGGTCCGACGTCGAGAATGTCAACGATCAGTAGGTCGCCGGGCTTGGCGCCCTCCACAGCGATAGGCCCGCTGAGCACGTGCACCGCGGCAAGCGGCGCATTCAAAATATCCCCAGCGGAGTCGTCGTTTCGGATCGCGCCGTCGAACCACTCACGGCAATGGACCCGGAATGTGTCCCCGGGTTTGACGTGTACCTGAGCCGGGATCGCCCAGTGCCACCGATTGTGTCCGACGATGCGCTGGTCGGTGAACTTCTTCGTGGAATCGAGGGGAAACACTACCTGTGGCATAAGGTCTCCATGCCTGTTGTTGTCTCTGAATCCGCTATGACCGTCAGATCGAAGTATGCAGTACATCGACGATACCTGCAGGGGCGCAACGGTTTTTGCCAAGCACGAACCACGGTCCCAGATGCTCCCCACGGGCCGGCGCGTGTGTTTACGGCCGCGGCAGGTGCCGCCAAGCGGGGTTCTGTCGCGCCGGCGAATTTTGGCTGCGGACGGACCGTGGCGGCAGAGCCGGCACCACGTCGGGTTCGTCGCGCGATTTCTCTGTTCGGTCGATCGCGGCCCGCAACGCACGAGGCGCCAGCGACAGCATCGGCGCGCGAAAGACCCGAGCTGCCTCGTTGTTACACACCGGACACACCGATTTGGTTGGCGCCGTTCCTAACGGGCGGCTGACGTCGAAGTCGCCGTCTTGGACGCATCGGTACCCATATGTGGCCATAGGACCATTGTCTGATGGCTGACCCACCTCTGCAGCCCTGGCAGCGTGACCGGATCGCTGGCGCAAGCCCATCCAGCCCGGAACGTCTGAGTACGTTATGGGCTGGCGAAGCGACCACACCACAGGCTACGTGCCACTCAATCGTGTCCCAGTCACGTGCCGCCGGTCCGGCTACGCTGCGGAGCATCAGCACGACGTCAGTAGCGATCGAGCTCGATCAACCGCTCGTCACTGATCCCGAAGTGATGCGCGATCTCGTGGAGCACGACGTGTCTGACCTCGCGGCGCAGACGATCGGCGTCGCCGGCAGCGAGTCTCGTGATCGGCCCGCGGAAGATGCTGATCTTGTCGGGAAGCACTCCGCTGTACGTACTGCTCCTTCGTGGCAGCGGTACACCGCGGTACAGGCCGAGCAGCGTCCGCCCGTCGGGAGGCTCGTCCTCGACGACGATCTCAACGTTGCTCATCGCCGAACGGAGATCGGCCGGCAAGGAGCTCAGCGCGTCGTCAATCGCCTCTTCGAACGGATCATTGAGACCTGGCTCCGAACGCGCATCCATCTCCGCAACGATGCCAGAATCGGTGCTGGGATAGAGACGGCTTCTTGTACGCCCTTAGGCCGCCAGCATTGCTCGCGCGGGCACCGGCTCGCGCCTGGCCGGGGTGCTTAGCGCCATAGACTTATCTCTTCCCAGCGCTTGTAGCCCAACGGATTCAGCGGCGACCAGCGGCCGGGGCGAGGTGGCCCATCCCGCGGCGATGTGTACGGCGATCCTCCCGATGTCGGTGCCCAGCAGTTCGCACTCCCGCGCCCCGGCACTACTGGTAACCCCGCGTATCCGATTTCCGCATATTCGTAGGAGTGCGGCCATGCGCCGACGCTCGCGCGTTGATCAACCGAGAGCGGTCAACACGGGGGCGAGTTGTTCCAGTTGGTCGATCCCGGCGGCAAAATCGCCGCCGGGCGGCATGATCATGACGTGATCTGCTCCGGCGGTGAGGTGCTTCCGGACCGTGGCCGCAATGGTGGTCGGGTCGCCGTGGCCGATGATGGCGTCCACCAACCGGTCACTGACGTCGGTGATCTCGGGGTCGGGGTAGCCCAGCCGGCCGATGGTCGCCGCATACGACGGCCGGCCTAGCGAGGTGGACACCGTCTGCCGCGCCATCGTCCGCGACCGGTCGGGATCGGGATCGACGACTACGGACAGTCCGATGGCCAATAGCTTGTCTGGGCCGAGTACTTGCCTTGCGTGCGCGGTGAACTCCGGGGGCAGCACGGCGGGCAGCGCGCCATCGCTGATCTCGCCGGCCAGCGCCAGCATCTTCGGGCCGTTCGCGGCGATGATCCGCGCGTAGGCGGCCTCGGGAGCCGGTGGCCAGGTCTGGCTGTCCATCCGGTCTCGGTAGTCACGCATGGTGGCCAGCGGACTACCGAAGTCCCGTCCGATGCTGGCCGCCTGCTGCGGATAGCCGACCCCCAGGCCGAGCACGAACCGGTCCGGATAGGCCTCGGCCAGCTGGGCCGCGGCGGCGTGCATGGTCTGTGGTTCCCGGGCCCAGATGTTGGCGATGCTGGTGCCGAACACCATCCGCTCGGTGACGCCCAGCAGCACCGCCAACTGCACCAGGGCGTCCTTGCCAATCACCTCGTTGGTCCAGGCAGCGCGGTAGCCGGCGCGCTCTAACCGACCGACCGCCTCACGCTGTCGGTCGACCGATGGCATGTCCGTGAATGTGACGGGCAGCATCGCGCCGACCGGTCCCAACGCCCAGCGGGCGGCCTCGATGGTCGTGGCGGCGGTGTTCATGGAGATCCTCCTCGGATCGTTGGTCGGCGCAGTTGTGCCCGCACGTCTTTAAAGTTGTCGCAGGCAACAATGTAGTCAGTGGAGACTATGCTGTCAATGCCAACATCGTTGGTACAGTAATGGGCGTGACCGATCACCGTGCCTACCACCACGGCAACCTGCGTGCGGTATTGCTGGCCGAAGCCGAGCGCACACTTCGCGAACACGGCCCCGACGGGCTATCGCTGCGCGAGCTCGCGCGGCTGACCGGAGTCAGCCACGGTGCGCCGCGCCGGCATTTCGCCGACCGCCAAGCCCTGCTGGACGCCCTGGCCGCAACCGGATTCGCCCGTCTCGCCGACGAGATGTGCGCGGCTATCGAGGAGACCGGCCCGGACTACCGGACACGGCTGCGGGCGGCGGCCGCCGCCTTCGTACGATTCGCAGTTCATGATGGCGCCTTGCTCGACCTCATGTTCGCCAGCAAGACCGACGGACATCACTCGGCTCTGCCAGAGGGGGCCGTTCGCCTGTTCAGCGCGGTCGGCGATCTCGTCAGGCAAGGGCAGCAGGCTCAGGTCCTTCCGCGGGGCGACCCCGAACGCCTGCGCCTACTGCTGATTGCCACCCTGCAAGGCATCGCCGCGCTCATTACCTCCGGCAGAGCCCATGCCGATCAGACCGACGACCTCCTCGACGATGCGGTAGAACTCTTCACGCGCTGACCGGCAACACGGTCGTGTGAGACGGGTCAGATCGGGTGATCTCCTTCGCGGGTGCTTCCACGCCTGACGCAGCCGAAACATGCGCAGAAGGCGGCCTCTGGTGGCAGCCACGAGCTGCGTTTTTCCAAGTTGTCTCACGGCGAGGGCGGGCCAGTTTGTCTCACGGAGTCTGCATGTTCGGCATTAGGGATGCGAGAAGATTGCTTCGATTCTGGGTCCGGCGGTCGACCAGAAGACCTTGTGGGGAGGGTGGCCGGCTACCGGCAGTCTCATCGCAATACCTTCGCGGGTGGTGATTGCGGTCGAGAGAGCCTGGGCTTGGCCGGGTGCGCGAAAGATCAGTTCGATTGCGTCGAGGACGGCGTTGTAGAGGTCGGTGTCATCGCCTTGCTCGAGGTCGTCGAGTTGGGCGTCTGCGACCTGTGAGTAGTCGCCCTCGGTGCTCACGTGCGGCGGTTGCGTGCCCGGCGGACAGTCGGAGAAGCGGTGGCCCGGGTCAGGAGGTCACGCAGTTCTGGGTTGGTGTCGTACTCGTGCTGCGCGTCGGTCACGATCCGGGCCGGCTGCAGGAGGATGCTCCCGTCGTCGTTCTCTCGCATCAGGTATCGCTGGTTGGGGTGACCGGGGAGGACGGCGCGGCTGCGGTTGTCGGTCTCGATGACTGCTGGTTCTGACACACCACCATCCTATCCCGCTCTCCCACGTTGGGAAGATGGGTAACAATCAAGCAGTGGCGTAGCGGGCCGTCTCATAATCCTGGCGGGTCCCAGAACCACACGGTTGTGCACAAATTGCCCCAGGGAAGGACAAGATCGGCGGTCGGCCTCCCATAGAACCGGGTCATGAGGAGTGCCGCATGTCGGCCATCGCGGCAGCGGTGATCGTTTGTGCGGTGCGTACGAGGCTGGCTGCTGCGTCGGCTGTGCTGAGTCCACGCAAGTCGGTGAGGGAGAAGAACGCTTCGGCACTGATCACCGCGGCGAGATCATCTTTGAGTGTACCGAGCCTCGCCGCGGCGGCAGCGTCAGCGACCTCGACGACGGGGTCCAGGGCGTGATCGATGAGTCCGAACCGAAACCCGGGTCTACGCGCGACCAAGGCGGGGCGGGTGATCGTTGCGGCGATCACCGCACGGACTGCACCCTGATATTGCTGTACCCCGCGTACCAGGGCATCGCAGGCCGCGCCTATGCGCTCGACGGGATCCGTCGAGGAAGCGACAACAGCGAGTGCAACCTCGGGGGTCGGCCACAATGCCTTGAGCGCTTCGTTGACGACGGACAACAGATCCGGGAAGTGCCGGTAGGCCGTTGCTTCGGACACCCCGGCGGCGTGGGCCACGGCCGGCATTGTCACGTCAGCACTCGATTGAATCAACCCGCGGCAGGCTTCGACTACCGCAGTGCGTGTCCGCATCCGTTGATCGGCGCGGCTGACAGGCACTTTATCGGCCGGATGTCGCGCGGCCACCGCTCCTCCTCGATACCACGTGACAGCTTAACCGTCGCATCGCGACAGCGACTCGCACGAAGCAGCAACCCGGTCTATGTTGATGAGAGCGCACTCTCACGAAGGAGGACTGATGGCAGACGTGTCGATCGTGGGGCCGCAGGGCGGCGAGGCCATCCAACTCGGCCCTACCCGGATGCGCATCCTTGAAGACGGCGCCACCACCTCGCACCGGCTGGGTATCGGCGAAATCACTCTGGCCCCCCACACCGAGGGTCCCCCGCAGCACCGACACGCACGCCACGACGAAGGCTTCTACGTGGTGTCGGGGATGGCACGGTTCACCGTCGGTGAAACCGACTACGACGCGCCGGCCGGCACACTGGTCATGATCCCGCCCGGCGCTCCTCATACCTTCGCCAATCCGACCGACGACACTACCGTCGTGCTCAACACCTTCACACCGGACCTCTACGTGCAGTACTTCCGCGACCTGCGCGACATGATCGCCAGCGGACAAGTCCTCGACGCCGATGCCGTCATCGACGTGATGGCCCGCTACGCCACCGAACCGGCCGACACGTCCGATTGATCGGCGGATCGGATGCCCACCCGGACCTGCCGACTACACAACCAGAGCCGAAGGAGCGATCGATGACGACCACACAGGTCAGCGTCAAGAGCAAGGACCACACCAAGGTCGAGGTGTCGGTGTCAACCTATGGTGCGGGACGACCGGTGCTGCTGCTGCACGGCGGCGCAGGACCCCAATCAATGACCGGTTTCGCCGAGCAGCTTGCCGCCGCCCATCGCGTTAATACCCTTGTACCAATACATCCCGGCTTCGGAGGTACCGACCGGCCCTCGGCTTTGACCGGTATCCGCGCACTTGCCGAGCTCTACAATGACCTGATCGACAAGCTCGGCCTGTGCGAGGTCACGATCATCGGAAATTCCATCGGCGGCTGGCTCACCGCAGAAATAGCGCTGCTCAAATCGCCGCGCATCAGCGATATCGTGCTCATCGACGCGGTGGGGATCGAAGTACCCGATCATCCCGTAGCGGACTTCTTCTCCCTGACGATGGATGAGGTCTTCCGCCGCAGCTTCCACAACCCTGAGCCGTTCCGCATCGATCCCTCTGCAATGACACCGGAGGCGCAAGCCGTGGCAGCCGGCAACCGTGCAGCACTCTCCGCATACGCCGGGGAATCGATGAGTGACCCCACCCTGGCCGCACGGCTGTCCAGCCTTACAGTTCCCACTCTCGTCCTCTGGGGCGCCAGCGACCACATTGTTGACGTCGCCTACGGACGTGCCTACGCCCAAGCGGTACCCACCGCGCACTTCGAACTCCTCACCGAGACCGGACATTCCCCCCAACTGGAGACCCCCGCGCAGGTACTAAAGGCGCTCAACGACAAGGCCCCCCATCGGCCCGGCGCCGCCGGCTGATACACCCACCCATCGCCGCGGGCGGGCGACCTCTGCGCCTCGGCGGCCAATCGGAGCGCCGCTTGAGCGCCTGGGCGTGTCGAAGGCCACGTTTTGTGAAGCCGTGCGGGGCTCGGGAATTCAACGTGCTGAGGCCTGGTTGGTGATCTGGCCGCCCAGATGGTGGTGGTGTTACAACTGACTTTAGGGTCGGTTATTCGGATGCTCACACCGAGGGTGAAGCGTCCCAGGGCTGTCATTGTGCCTTCTTTCAATGATGTTGTGTAACTGGCATTTTCATCTATCGCGGTCGTTACAGGTCGGGGTGAAGGGCCTGTGTCCGCGCAAGTTGCACTGCATTTGGCGGGTTGACGGACGCGGCGGTGAACTGGGCAGCGATGACGCCATCGGGTCGGATCAGCAGTCCCGCGGTTTCAGGGAATGGGAATATTTCTTGCCAGCGCTCTACGTCAGCGACTTGGTCGTCAGCGACGACGCGCAGGCTTATCCCGGGTATTGGCTCGCTGCGCAGCGCTGTGGCGTAGCAGCTGATTTCGGGCGCAAGGAGGATGAACCCGCACGGGTCGACCAGGTCCAGTGTGCCGGTGATGGCGCCGGTCAGCGCGACGTGCGGAATCCGCGTTCCCGGTTGGCCGGTGGCGTCGGTCGGATCCTGCAGCGGCATACGCCGGTCGTATTCATGAGCGCCTGGCGCTGGGTAGCGGAATCCGAGCGTGACGTTGACGGGCCCGGCGAGCCCTTCGCCAAGGGACTCGCTGGCTTTGGCCATCGCCAGGACCTCGCTGACGGTGTACTCGGCGATGGGTAGCCGCTCGGATTCATGGGTGTCCAGCAGGGCGTCGTCGGCGTCTGCGCGGCACGCCGCGGCAAGCTTCCACGCCAGGTTGTGTGCATCGACAATGCCAGTGTTGGCGCCGTACCCGCCGTGGGGCGGGTTGATGTGCGCGGCGTCGCCGACCAGAAACACCCTGCCGGCTCGGTATCGGTCGGCGACGTAGGCTCCGGTGTGCCAGATCGCGGTGTCCAGGACGGTGATGTCGACATCGTCGACTCCCAGTACCGAGTTGATCAACGAAATCGCCTGGGCATCCGATGAATGAAAGTCCAACTCATCGAGGTCGGCGCGTGGTGGCAGCGCCAGCAGGTGACGATCGCGGCCTGGGCCGCGCAGGAACGACACAGAAACCGAAATCGCGCACATCATCGACGCCGTCCTCGCCGACCTACGCGCCATAGTCACGGCCTAGTCACCGACGGGCGTTATCGCCTCACACCGACAGCGCAGGTCAAGAGGTTTCTCCGCTAGACACATCAGTTGACACGAACATGACACTGGGACAACGGCTTTGAGCAAAATGCAGCCGCTGCTGTAGGTTCACAAACTCTGTGTCCTCTCAGCGCGCTGAGCTGCACCACCGCGGGGGCCTCGCGTGCCGCCCCTCGAAAAACTGCAGGAGGTCAGACGATGTCAGGCCGCGGTCAGGATCCCACGACGACTGTTGGTGGCCACAGCGAGCGAGACTTTACCGCCAAGATGTTCCAGGAGTTCTCAACGGGGCCATCGGCGCCTACCGAATACTGCCCTGCGGTACCCGATGTCGTAGCGGCGCAGGCGACTGTCGCTGCGGACAAAATCTTGCTGCCGATCCCTGTCACCGAACACATCGACGGTGTCGGCGGCTTGCTCAACGATGGAATTACCTCGCACAGCGGTGAATCCGGTATCCGGTTCGGATCCCAACTGAGTCCCTGGAGTAAAGATATATGGTCAGTTCACAAATGCCGGAGCCGCGACTTGCGTCCGGCGATCAAGCCGCAGTCAGCCGCCTGTTCCTTCTGGACCTCAGCGACGACCGTGTCGTTTCGCTGAATCCGGACGGCTCGGACCGCAAGGTCATCGTCACCGAGTGCAGATATCCCGATGGCATCGCGGTCGATGTCGCGGCGGGACACATTTACTGGACCAACATGGGCAATCCCGCGGCCGACGACGGTTCCATTGAGCGAGCTGACCTCGACGGGCAGAATCGCCAGACGATCGTTGGCCAGGGCGGCACGTTCACACCCAAGCAGCTGCAGCTCGAAAGGAAGAGCGGAAAGCTGTACTGGTGTGACCGCGAGGGCATGCGCCTGATGCGCGCCAACCTCGACGGCTCGAACATCGAGACCCTCGTGGACACCGGCCAGGGCGACCCGCGACCGGGGCCGGATCCTGCGAAGTGGTGCGTGGGCGTGGCCATCGATGTCGATGGCGACCAGGTCTACTGGACACAAAAAGGTCCCGACAACGCCGGGCAGGGCCGCCTGTTGCGCGCCGGCATCGAAGTTCCCGCGGGACAGACCGAGTCGAATCGAGCAGATATCGAACTTCTTTATGACGGGCTGCCTGAGCCGATCGATCTGGAGCTCGATCTCAAGAATCGCGTCATGTATTGGACCGACCGGGGTGATCCGCCGCGCGGTAATACGGTGAATCGCGCGCCGATGGATGCGGATGTGAAGGACCGCCCCGCTCCTGAGATCATCTTCACCCACCTGATGGAGGGAATCGGCATCGCCCTGGATCTGGAGGGCGACCGAATGTTTATCACCGACTTTGGGGGCAACGTCTTTTCGGCCAAGCTCGATGGATCGGACCCGAAGGTGCTGCTGGTCGCGCAAGGAAACCTGGCTGGCATCGCCTATTACGAAATTTCTTGAAAGGGAACTGCAGTAGCGGAGGAAGGTCTCGCGCTCGCTGGTCGAGCTCAACGTCGTCAATAGGTTTCGGCTACATAAGGCGGCGGTGTACTTCGAAGGCTAGGTATAGTTCAACGACATCCTTTGGCCGCGAAAGAGATCGGCCGCTACGAACCTCAATCTTGCGCAACCGGTAGCGGACCGTGTTGGGGTGACAAAGGAGTACTTCAGCTGCATCGCGAACGGACGCATCATTGTCCTGCCACACCCGAAACGTTTCGAATAGCATTTCGCGGTCCTCTGCGGGAAGGTCGCCGAACCCGTCCAACGCAGAGCCGACCGTTCTGATCATCGTCTCCGGTGCGCTGATTACGGCGGCGGCCAGGATGGAGCCGTCGAACACAGCGACGGAGGATCCGGAGTCGCCGCGGCCCCGCAACATCACTCGTGCTACATGCAGAGCTGTCGGTGTCTCGCGTAAATCCTCGAAAGGCGCGCTAACGCCTACTCGGGCCGTTGTCATCCGAGACATCAGGGCAACTGCCGCGCCGAGTTTTTCGTCGGACGTGACGCGCGCAACCCCGACTTGCAAATCGGGCCGCAGCCGCCATGCCGACGATATGTCAAGGCTGCGAAGCTTGGATTCGATCTCGGGGAGCGGCTCGTTACCCACCGCCGAAACGTGGGCGGCGATGACCACAAACGGACCACTGGTCGGCAACCGAAGGTAACCCGCGATGTCCCGCAGACTCCAGTCGTCGAAACCGTGTCCTGCGACCAGACCATCGAGCCGATTCGACCGTTGTGACGCCTCAGTCAGTAGCAGCCGCTTCTGCTCGTCTCGATATCCGGCCACCACGACGGTGCCAATCAGTTCGGCGAAGGCACTGATGCGCGCTTCGGTGTCGGCTCGCATGGGCTCGGGTTCAACCGAACCCACGGCCGCCAGGCCCCACACGCGTCCATCGACGACGACGGGGACACCGACCGCCGCGCGTACGCCCGCGTCTCGTATCCGCGCCGCGAGCGACCCGGTGCTGTCCTCGTAGCTGTCCATCCTCGCGGGCCGCCCCGTACGTCGCACCATCCCTGCAAGGGTGCCGCCGTCGATCGGGCTTCGGGTACCCACGGGCCACTCCGCTAGCCGCAGTCCCGGATGTTCAGCCGCGGCCAGCTTCGTCATTTCGTTGTTTGACTCATAGCGCCACAATCCGGCGATATGCGCGGACGCACAGCGGCGCATTTCGTTGACCACCGCCTCGAACACCTCCGCCGGTTCCGCCCCCCGGGCCACCAGCGTGGCCAGACGGCGCAAGGCCGCCTGATCTGCGGTGACCCGGCGATACTCGGCGTACAGCGTGACATCGTCGACGGACTCGGGAAGTTGCCCGTCGGGAGGTTCTTCGACGACTGGGAGTTCATCGATGGCTTCACTCATGAATCACCACCCCTTCGATCGCCGAGTAGAAACTCAACTCCGGGCGCGGTTCTGGATTCTCGGACACCGCGACATTGAGATGTCAGCGCCCATAGTCGGCCGTACAACGCCGCGTTCGCATCCCCCAACGGGTAGTGCTATTCGATTACTGGCTCATCGCAGAAGAGGGTGTAGTCGGGGTCTGTCGGTTTCCGAAGTCGCCCGCACGAATTTTCACCCTCGACTGCACTCCTGTCCGGGCGCGACGAGGCGTGCGCCGGGGCGCGAGCTATGCACCGTTGTTGCCATCGCGCAGGGAATGGATCATGCTCTGCAGGATCCGGAACGCGCCTGACTGCTCGGTCTCGTTCATGCCGGCCAGCATTCTGACTTCGACGGACCGGACCGCTATGGTCGCCTTCTCTAGGCTCCGTCGGCCCCGAGGCGTGAGCCGCGTGGGAAGAACCTTCCCGACGGGTGCCTCCGCAGGCCTGGTCACGTAGCCCTCTCGTTCCAGGGCCTGGAGCAGCACGTTCATCGACTGCCGTGTCACGAACGCGCCCCGCGCGAGCTCGGAGTTCGACAAGCCCGGTCGTTGAGCCAGCAGCTCGAGGCAGGAGTAGTGCGTCACGCTCATCCCAAGCGGCCGCAGCACCTCCTCCATGGCTACGCGGAGGACGCTCGACGCCTCTTTCAGCAGGTAGCCCAGTGACGTCTCCAGGTCGACGCCGACACCGTCTTGACTCATGTCAGAATTCTGACATAGGCTGACCTGTGTCAGAAAGCTGACACGAAAAGAAGGAGCATCATCATGCCCGCCACCGGCCCCGACTTCATCTCGCTCCAAGCGCGCGACCTCGACGCTTCGCAGGCGTTCTACGAGCAGTACCTCGGCCTCGTCCGCTCGCAGGCCGGACCTCCGCACGCCGTCGTCTTCGAGACGAAGCCGATCGCGTTCGCACTCCGCGACGTCGTTCCCGGCACCGATCTCGCATCTGTTGCTCAGCCCGGCATCGGTGCCGCGATCTGGCTCCACGCCACAGACGTCCAGGCCATTCACGATGCTCTCGTCGCCGACGGTCACACCATCGTCTCCGCACCGATTGACGGCCCCTTCGGTCGGACATTCACCTTCGCCGACCCCGACGGTTACCAGGTCACTCTCCACGACCGCGCCTGATCGGCCAAACGCCACCGGACGATCACCGATCCCCGAAGACCGCGGTTGAGCCCTAGGCGCCTGCGTGACGCTACCTTCTGCCCTGTTGACCTGACGACGTTCTGCCGGCTAGATGACCTCGGCTTGGAAGTGGTCGGCCAACAGCTGCATCCCGACCACGCCGTGTTGCTCTGTCGAGTGGTCGAGCCTGATGACTGGTGCCATGCCTGCGGCTGTCTGGGGGTGCCGCGCGACAGCGTGCTGCGCCGCCTGGCGCACGTCCCGCTCGGCTGGCGGGCAACGATTCTGCACGTCCGCATCCGCCGCTACCGCTGATCGGGCTGCGGGCAGGTCTGGCGTCAAGACACGACCGCAGCCGCCGCGCCGGCTAGACCGAACTCACCGCCGTCATCAAGACGATCAGCCACGGCGTCCCGGCCGGACTGCCCGAGCTGAGTCGACTCGGCAGAACACTGAAACAGCGCGCCGCTGACGTGCTGGCCTACTTCGACCGACCCGGCACGTCCAACGGCCCAACCGAGGCCATCAACGGCCGACTCGAACACCTCCGCGGCACCGCCCTCGGCTTCCGCAACCTGACCAACTACATCACCCGCAGCCTGCTCGACACCGGCGGCTTCAGACCCCGACTACACCCTCTTCTGCGATGAGCCCGATTACTCCGCCATCGACCGGCATCGGTGTCTCGACGTTTGTCGAGGCCCCAATGGCTGACGGCGTCGGCGGCAGGTCAGGCGGGCAGGACGCGGTCGAGCTGGCTGCGCGAGCTGATGCCGAGCTTGGTGAAAACCTTGCGCAGGTGGTACTGGACTGTATGCGAGCTGATGAATAAACGGGAGCCGATCTCCGCATTCGATAGACCGTCGCGGGCCATCCGGGCGATTTGCGCCTCCTGCGCCGTCAGCCGCTCATCGCCCGGAGCAACCGTGCGCTTGCGGATGGTTTCGCCGGTGGCGTCTAGCTCGCGCCTGGCCCGCTCCGCGAACGCCTCCATTCCCATCGCCTCGAGCATGTCGTGGGCGATACGAAGCTGTGCCCGGGCGTCGATGCGGCGACGCTCCCGACGTAGCCACTCGCCGTACAGCAGGTGCGCGCGGGCGAGGTCGGCGCGGATGCGGGTACGGCCAAGCCGCTCGATCGACTCGCGGTACCAGCTCTCGGCCGTCTGACCGTCACTCAGCAGCGCACGTGAACGAGCCTCAATGCCAAGAGCCCAGTCCGTGCCACTGGCGCTGGTGACCTCAGCTAACCGGCGCAGGGCGTCGGCGGCGATGTCGCTGCGTCTGCTACGGACGGCGGCTTCGATGAGTTCGACCGCCGGCCACGGTGGTGTGATCATTTCCTCCAGGTAGTCGGTCGAGCGCTGCGCCGCTTCCATGGCCGCCTCGTAGTCACCGATACCGTTGTTCAGCACCGCGCTCGCCCACTCGATGATGGTGATCCCGACACCTTCACCCCGAAGGCTGATGTGCTGGTTGATCGCGTCGATCAGCGTCGCCACTTCGGCTTGCCTACCGGTGAACGCGGCCAGGCCGAGGGCCGAGTAAGGAAAGCGGTTGATACCGGTCGCGGCTAACGCCTGTCGCTGCTGGATCAGCGAAGAGGCGGTGGCCAGCTCACCCGTAAACAGCAGCACGAATGCCCGCGCATTGAGGGCCACGGGCAACTCGCTAAGCGCACCGACACTACGTGCAAGCTCAACATGCCGGTCCGTGAGCACCTGCCAGCTTTGGTCGTCCCATAGGTGACGGGCGACGATGCCGGCCACCGAGTGTAAGGGCAGCGCTTCGTCTACCGACAGGTCGGTGCCGAAGGTTTGGAGTGCCTTACGAAGTGCCGGCAATCCGGCCGCGTATCCCTTGATTTTGTGCGCTACCAGGCCGTCCAGGAGAAGGTCCGGCACGCGCGCAGGGTGCGCGGACGGCGGGCCGGCCGCAGCCGCGTGTGCGATATCCAGCAAACCCTCACCGAGGGCAAGGCGTCCGGCGAAATAGCCCGCCGTCAGGGCCTGCAGGTAGGTCCTACGCGAAAGCTCTGCGTCGATCGGCTCGAGCCGGCGGGCGGCCTTCAGCAACATGAGCGGGGCATCACTGTTCCGATCTTTGAGGAACGCGAGCTCAGCCCCAACTAACTCGATGCGGGCTTGCTGAAAGTCGCTCAGGGGCCCAGCCTCGGCGACAGACAGCAACTCCCGCGCCGCGCCGAACGCGCCGGCCTTGATTTTGGCCGACGCCGCCTCCAGCGCCCGCTCGGCGCGACGAGTGGGATCGAGCGTCAACGTCGTGGCGCGCTCGAGGAATGCCGCCGCTGCGGCCATGCCGCCACGCGCTCGTGCCCGGCCCGCCGATTGCTCCAGCTCCACCGCAACCTGCTCGTCCGGCCCGGCCGCGGCATGGGCCCGATGCCAGGCGCGTCGGTCGGGATCATGAACTGGATCGGTGACCTCTGACAGCGCACCGTGCACCTGCTGTCGCTCCTGCGGGGACGCCGAACCGTAAACCGCCGAGCGCACCAGAGGGTGACGAAACCGTACTCGCACCCCGAACTCAACCAGGCCCGCCTCGATCGCCGCCGCCGCCGCGTCGGCCTTGATCCCCAGCCGCGCCGCGGCCCCCCACACCAGCGCCGGATCGCCGAGCGGCTCGGCCGCGGCGATCAGCAGCAAGCGCCGGGTCGGGTCCGAGAGAACCTCGACCCGACGGCGGAAGGTCTCTTGCATTCCGCCGGACAATCGCGTCGCGCTGGGAAGCCCAAATCCGCCGGCTAGCTCCTGAGGACTCAGTCCCCGCGGCAATTCCAGCAAGGCCAGCGGGTTGCCCCGAGTCTCGGCGAGGATCTGCTCGCGGACCCCAGCGTCCAGTGGCGCGGGCAGGGCGACATCGAGCAGCGCTCGGGCATCCGTATCCCGCAGGGGCTCCACGACGAGGTTGGGCAATCCGGCTAGATCGCTGCTGGGCACCCGGGCCGCGAAAACCAGCCCGACCGATTCCGCATCCAAACGGCGGGCGGCGAAGCCGAGGACTTGGGCAGAGGCGCGATCGAGCCACTGCTCGTCGTCGATCAAACACACCAGCGGCTGCTGCTCGGCGATGCCTGACAGCAGGTTCAACACCCCCAGGCCGACCAGAAACCGGTCCGGCGCCGGTCCGGAGCTCGTGCCGAGCACAACCTCCAGGGCGGCACGCTGCGGTGCCGGTAAACCCGGCAGCTTCTCGAGCATTGGCGCGCACAACTGATGCAATGCGGCAAACGGCAGCTCCATCTCCGACTGCACACCCGCGATGCGGGCGAGTCGACATCCCGAAGCGTGCCCGGCCAGATAGTCGAGCAACGCGGTCTTGCCCACACCCGCTTCGCCAGACACCACCAATGCCCGGCTCTCACCGGCGCGAACGGCGTCGAGCAGCCCGTCGAGCACCGCGCGCTCGCGATGACGGTCAACCAACTCCATCGCGCCGCCCCGCACCGTGAAATCCGCCGCCCGCTGCACCGGAAGTGGCAACAACCGTACCTCCGGCACGCATCACGGGGCTCGACCCGGGATGGTGGACACCTGCCTGGTCAGACTGATGGTCTCGCCGTAGCGGTGTCCATGCGTCGGGAAAGCGCCGGAACAAGATCCCCGATTATCGCGAGCACGCTACGCGGCCTGGCAATTGAGCCCGGCCAGCAGTCGCGCAGCCCGGTCTCGGCGAACAAGCGGGCTGCCGAAAATGACGATCCGGGCGTGGTATTGGATGCCGATGAGCGCGCATAGTTGGGGGCCTCGCAACACCACGTACGCCGAATATTTTGTGGCCGTGACCCTTTGAAAATCCGTGGCCTTCTAGGTGATCGTGCGTCGGGTTGTGGCCATCGAGGTCGACGCGCTGAAATCGATCCGTCGCGGGTCAACGAACGTCGGTTCTGTCGGCTCGGGCGGTCCGGAGTCCGAGGCGCCCATGTAGGTCATACAGATTGCGGCAGAACCGAGAGCCGTCGAGACCATCGATCAGCGTGGGGGTCGCGAATGTCCAGCGATACCGTTCGCGTCACCTATTGAGTTTCTCGGATCGCCGGTCGCCGCACCCGCTTCAGCCTTTGATGCCCTCGCTTAGAAAACGGCTATGGGGTTCATCGCGCTCGATGTCACGCCCTTCATTCGCCACGGTAGAGCGGCTAAGAAGAAATCCCACCGTTTGTCGTCCCGGCAGGCCTCCGCCAGTTCGGTGAGGTCCATGTTGTCGATCAGCCACAGGCCCAGGGCGACGATTGCCAACGTGTGAATAGGCCGAATGAAGTCCAGCCCGAATCCGGACGGTTGGACGTCTTGAACGCCGTCGTTGCCCAGGACGGACACATCACGCTCGCGCAGGAACGGCAGGCAACTGGCGTGCAGGCCTGCCTGACGCGCCGATAGGCCGCCTTCCCCGTCGGGCCCTTCGCGCAGTATTGCCGCTGCATTGCCGGTATGCACGAGCAGGGCGTCGCCAGGACGGACGGTGACGCCTTGGCGATGTTCAGCGGCTAGCAGTTCGTCCGGCGTGACCGCGTGACCGCGCTCGAGCCAGGCGACGCCGTACAGGGCGGCAATGTCCAATAGCACCCCGCGTGTGATGAAGCCGTGCTCGGCTTGCTCCATGGACAGCGATCGCGCGCCGTGTATTGAGTTGGTGTCGCTTGTCGGGAAGCCGTTGTAGTTCTTGCCGTCCCAGGAATAATGGGCAAGACCGTCCATGTGAGTGTTGGACCCATGTGCAGCTATGCCCACGTATTCCGTGACGGCTTCGTACCGCAACTGATGACCGATGTGATCAGTAACCTCGTTCAGCGTCATGAAACGCTGCACCAGTGCGAAACCCGAGTCCAGCGGGTCCGGGTCGAGCGGGTCGATGGGGCGAGACAGCGAAATCGCCCGGCCGGTCCGGATCGCAGACGCCGCGGCAAGTCTTACATCGTCGGTGATCAGATTGAGCGTCCCGACCCGGTCATCCTCGCCCCACCGGCCCCAGTTGGACAACTCGGTGAGGTACCTCTCCACTCCCGCCGCCGTTAGCCCGGTCTTCTCCGTAACCGCCGCCGCATCGGGCATTTGAACCTCCTTGTGTCGAGCATTCGGATATGCAGACGGGGCTCGAGCATGTTGGGTGCAGGCCGCGCCGTGTTACACCCACAGCCTTAATCAGCACTTCGCGGGTTGTCTTTATCCGCCAGGATAAAAGTCGAGCGCGGAAGGTAGTGCTCCAGGACATCTTTGGCGGCTGGGCGACGTTGGCGTGCACCAACAGCTCGCCGGTTGTGGGTCCTCCCCGGCCCCATTGGATCGAGCTGCCGGCCAAGGCGCCCACAGCCGGTCCCGTCAGCGAACGCACCTGTGAAGACCCGGAGGCTCGAGACTGTTGTGTGCGGCCGGACAGAGGTCAGTGCCCGGTTTTTTGTCGCCAAGGACATCGACATGGCTGAACGTTCTCGCAACCCTGGAAGTCGTGAGTGGTCGTTGCGACCAGTAATTCCCGACACGCGAAGGAAGCGCTATGGCAAAGAACTTCGGGGACTTTCAGTGGAGCGTCTATGGCGATGCGGTTCGCGGCATAAGCTCGCGGTTCCCGTTCGACTTTGAGTCGATTGAGCGGAAAGCCTTTGAGGCGCTTCCGGACTGGGTGTACCGGTATGTCTCGGCTGCGGCCGGCGACGGTCGCACGCAGCGCGCAAATATCGATGCCTATTCGCGTTACGGGATCATTCCGCGAATGATGGTCAGCCCGCCCGAGCGCGACCTGTCCATCAACTTGTTCGGTAAGCAACTCCCCTCGCCGATGTTCATGGCTCCGATAGGCCTGATCGGGTTGTGCTCGCCGGACTTTCACGGAGACGTCGCCGCAGCAACGGCATCCGCTGAGACCGCTGTGCCGTTCACCCTGTCAACGTTCTCCCAAACCTCCATGGAGGACGTCATCAAGCACGCTGGGTCGACGCCCAACTTTTTCCAACTTTATCTGCCGGGCGATCGGGAGCTGGCGGCCAGTTTCCTCGATCGTGCTGAGCGCAGCGGGTATTCCAGCGTGGTGGTGACCGTCGATTCCTGGACGCTGGGCTACCGGCCGGCTGACCTCGCGATCGGTAACTATCCGCAAGCGCGCGGCTTCTGCATGCAGAACTACTACTCCGACGAAAACTTCACCAAACACCTCGCGAAGCCACCACACGAAGATCAGCCAGCGGCGCTGCGCTATTACGCGGGCATCTTCGCCGTCCCGCTGTCGTGGAAAGACCTTCGTTGGATCCGTGATAACACCAAACTTCCCGTCGCGGTGAAGGGGATTCAACACCCCGATGACGCCCGGATCGCCATCGACAACGGTGCCGACGTGCTCTACGTCACTAATCACGGTGGCCGCCAGGCCAATTCGGGGATCCCCACCCTTCAGCTGCTGCCCGGGGTCGTCCAGGCGGCAGGCTCCACTCCGGTGATGTTCGACGGCGGCGTGCGCAGCGCCACAGACGCCGTCATCGCGTTGGCACTGGGAGCAACCGCCGTCGGTATCGGCCGGTCCTACGCCTACGCCCTCTCCTACGGCGGCACCGAGAGCCTGACCCACTACCTGAAATCCTTCCTGGCCGAGCTGGACCTGTGCTTGGCGATCTGCGGATTCAAGGACATCGCGAGCCTCAAAGAAGCGGGTTGCGAACAAGCATTGACATTCCGGTGATTTCAATTCGACCAGCTGACCTACTCGCGCGTGACGCGTTCGATTCCACCCTGAAGCTGGGCTCGGCACAGTTCAGGGCAGACCTCCGGTACCAAAGGGCGTCTCTGGCATCAGCATTGAGATTTCCTCACCACGTGGCCGTTTCAGTGTTTGGCGCATTGCGACAACAACGGTTCGAGATGAGCCCTTAGCCCCCAAAAGTAGCCAACTAATGACCGCAGCCAGAATCGACACGCTCGCAGCTACCACGGGTGAGCTGCTGACCGACCGGCCGGCCATCGACGCCGCCGTACACAGCGCCCACACCGTGCCGGTCGACAGGCTCCGCCTCATCTCCCCCGTGACCGTGCCCTGCCGCGTGGTGGCGCAAATGACGAACTTCGCATCCCACGCCAAGAGCGCCGGAATGGATCCAAAGAAAGTCCCGCTCACCTTCTTTCGCAAGACATCGGGTTCGATCAACGGGCCCTTCGACAAGATCATCAAGCCCCCGCACGTCAAGCTCCTCGACTACGAGGTCGAGATCGGTCTGGTCATCGGCCGGGATATCCCGGTAGGCACCGAAATAACCGAGTCGAACCTGGCCGACTTCATCGCCGGTCTGGTCGTGACCAACGACGTCTCGGCCCGCGACGTCCAGCTGACGAAAACCCAGTTCTACGAAGCCAAGTCGTATCCAACATTCACCCCGGTCGGCCCGGCCCTGGTATTGTTCGACGGCGACGAACTCAACCGCTTCGGCGATCTGCGCCTCGAATTGCAGGTCAACGGCGAAGTACGCCAAAACATGCTCGTCCACGGCGACATGATCTACCCACCACTGCAGGCATTGCAGTCGCTGGCGCGATTCCAGCGGTTGGGCACCGGTGATCTGATCATGACCGGCACGCCTGTCGGGACAGCTCTGGGCGCACCACCCAAACCGCCGGAGGTAAAGGCCTTCTTGATACGCGAGGCCAGCAACCCGAAATACCTACATACGGCGACGTCTTGGAACTCTCAATTGCGACCAATGACGGCACCATCGATCTCGGCACCCAACGCACCGCTGTGAGGTTTGCGTGACAAAGCTGCCGTTCCAATTCCTTTGCCCCCGGAGGCGCTAGGCCGCGATGACCGACACCACCGCAACAACTCCTACCGAGGACGTCCTCGCCTACAGCGGCGCCGGCGGCGGGCTCGAGGCCGTGATGGCGAACGCGGCCTCCGCCGGAATCGGCGGTCTGCTTCCGCTTCCCGAGCTGACCCGGTTCGCGTGGGCGGTGGCCCGACACCCGAAACCGGTCGCATCGCGAATCGGGCAGCTCGCGACTCAGCTGGTCGGGATCGGACGCGGCAAACCAGCGGACGCGCCCGGCCGGTTGGACAGCCGCTTCAGGGATCGCGCCTGGGCGGACAACTCGTTGCTGAACGGCGTGGCACTGTCCTACCTGGCCTGCTGCGACACCGTCGAAGGCGCGCTCGACGATGCCGATGTCGACTGGCGCACCAGAGAACGGCTTCGGCTGTTCATCGACAACGTGCTGGCTGCGGCAGCGCCGACCAATAACCCGCTGACGAACCCGGCCTGCTGGAAGGAGTTCATTGACTCCGGCGGTAGGAGCCTGCGAGCGGGCGCGGACAACCTTTTCACCGACCTCCGCCTACCCACCAAGTTGCCGAGCAGCGTCGATCAGTCGGCCTACCGCATCGGCGAAAACATCGCAGCCACAACCGGAAAGGTGGTGCGACGGAACCGGATCTACGAGCTGATCCAATATCAGCCGCGCGCGGACGAGATCGACGAGGTCCCGGTGCTGCTGGTCTCGTCACCGGTGAACAAGTACTACCTGGTTGACCTCGAGCCCGAGCAGTCGGTCGTCCGCGCCGAGCTGGACCGCGGCCGCAGCGTTTTCGTGGCGTCCTGGGTCAATCCCGACGCCAGCCACGCCGACATCGGCTTCGACGACTACGTGTTAAGCACCGTCGAGATGCTCGAGACGGTCTCCGACATCAGCGGCTCTACCACCAGCCACCTGCTCGGCCTGTGCGGCGGCGGCGTGCTCGCCTTCATGACCGCGGCATACCTGGCCGCGATTGAGCAACAGCACATACTCGCGACATTGACCATCGCCATCGCCGTCCTCGATTTCCATCGAGGCCCGTCGGCGATGGCGTATCTCGACCGCAAGCAGGTCGACCGTGCTGTACGGCGCGCAGTCAAGCACGGCTACTTCGATGCCCGAGAGTCGGCGTGGTCGTTCGCGCTGATCCGGCCCATCCAAGGCATCTGGGCAAACGCCGTGCACAACTACCTGCTCGGCAAGCCGCCACCGGCCGTGGGACTGCTCTATTGGGCGGCTGACCAAACAAATTTGGCCACCCGCTTCGGCGCGCAACTGATGGAGGCAGCGCTGGAGAACACACTCACCCGGCCCGGCGGAGTCAGTATCAGGGGGGTGCCGATCGACGCCGGACAGATCACTGTCGACACCTACGTCCTTGCCGCATCGACCGACCACATCTCGCCGTGGCAGAACTGCTATCGGACGGTGTCGATGGTCGGCGGCGACGTGACGTTCGTGCTCGCACGAGGCGGACACGCCATCGCGATCGCCAGACCGCCAGGCAGCGCGCGAGCCAGCTACCGCACGGGTGACATCAGCGGTACCGATCCGCAGACCTGGCTGTCCGGCTCGGTCGACAACCAGGGCAGCTGGTGGGACCCACTGGAACGCGTGGATCGAGCAACACACCCCCGACAAGCGGCCGGCACCCATGCGACTGGGAAGCGACACCTACCCGCCAGTGGGTGACGCGCCGGGCGGATACGTGCGCCGCGTCATCACCTTCCCCACCGAGACATCGACCACGAAAGGTACCCAATGACCATCCTCGACCGATTTCGGCTCGACGGCCGGGTCGCCATTTTGACCGGCGCATCCAGCGGCCTGGGCGTCGGATTCGCTGCTGCGCTCGCCGAAGCCGGCGCCGACCTCGCCCTGGGCGCCCGCCGAGCGGACCGCCTCGCAGAAACCTGCACCCTCGTCGAAAACACCGGACGCCACGCTATCGCCGTACGCACCAACGTCGCAGACCCGGACGATTGCACAGCCCTGGTCGACGCGGCCATGACGGCCTATGGGCGCGTAAACATTCTTGTCAACAATGCCGGAGTGGGCACCGCCATACCCGCACTCAAGGAAACCCCCGACCAGTTCCGATCGGTCATCGAGGTCAACCTCAACGGCTGCTACTGGATGGCACAGGCTTGCGCGCGCGTCATGCGCCCCGGCAGTTCGATCGTGAACATCGCCAGTGTGCTGGGACTCACCACCACGGGCCTGCCGCAAGCCGCGTACTCGTCATCGAAGGCCGGCCTCATGGGCCTCACCCGCGATCTTGCACAGCAATGGACCTCCCGCAAGGGAATTCGCGTGAACGCACTCGCTCCGGGCTTCTTCGCATCCGAAATGAGCGACAGCATGGACAGCAACCACGTCGAGACACAGATCCTCCCGCGCGTCCTCGCCGGACGCCTCGGCGTGCACGCCGAACTCGCCGCTGCACTGATCTTCCTCGCCAGCGACGCCGGAAGCTATGTCACCGGCATAACCTTGCCGGTCGACGGCGGAGTGCTGACAACGTGACACCGAGTCCGGCCGTTGCCGTTGAGTGTGTGGTGACACGTCGCGGCTGCACCGGGAGCTCCGGGGAGCGCTCTGTCGATCCCGCGGGCGGCGCCGAGCGGTGAGGGCAACGGCACGGAAGCGGCCTGCGGCCGCCACCAACGGCGCTGCGACCGGAGTCGATGGATTCTGGTTCGGTCATCCGCTGCTCGAATGCCGGTGTTCTGGCGAACTGGCACGATTGCTCGCAGACCCTGTATTGCGGGGCCGCGGCGTGCCCCACGGTGACGGCCGCAGCGTGCTGCTGCTACCGGGCTTCCTCGCTCCCGACGCGACATTGAGGCTGCTAGCCCGGTTTTTGGGGCGCATCGGCTACCGTCCGATTGCCAGCGGAATACGGTTCAATTCCGGGTGCGGCGATAGCTTCGACGAGCGAATGGTCGGCGTCATCGACCGCGAGTACTCGATGGGCGGCCGGCGCCTGGCCATCGTCGGGCACAGCCGTGGCGGCCACTACGCCAGATCCCTCACGGCACGCTATCCCGATCGGGTTCTCACATCGTCACGATGGGCACCGGGGTGGAGGATCCACTTGACGTCTCGATGTTGACCAAGTGCGGCGCTGCGGTCATGCGCAGCGCCTTGGCTGGTTGTGACGCCGCGCGATCCGAGCGTGGATGCCTCACCCTGCGATGCACCTGCGCATACGCCGCGGGTTTTGCCGCACCGTTTCCTGCCGAGGTCAGATTCACATCGATTTACTCGCGCAACGACGGAGTGGTGCGCTGGCAGTCATGTGTCGCCGATTACGCGACGTGTGTGGAGGTGCGCGGAAGTCACTTCGGCCTGGCATTTAACCGGCACGCCTACCGGGCGGTTGCTGAGGCTTTGGCGGTGCCGGCCACCGATGAATAATCACGAGAACAAAGCCGTGACGATATTTCGTCCGCTCTAGTCGCGCGCATGCTCGGCAGTCATCGATGCCTTTTGTTGGTGAATAACGGCCAGCTCGATGGACGCATTGGCGATGGCGTTGGGCGTGGGGCGCGGACACGTCGTCGTCTGTAGGTTCCCAATCTCTGTGGCGGAGTGCGACACCCCTGCCTGCACGTTTGCAGGATTCTCATCAAAATGGCGGACGCGTTTTTCTCATCTTCGTGGCGGATCCTAGAACCGTGCGGTTGTGCAAGATTGGCCTCATTCATCCTCCCGCGGCCCAGTACTCGACGGAAGCGACTGCGGTGCTTGTGTTCTCGGGTGTCCCATCGATCGCCGGTGAAGTCGATACCGCCGCAGAGCGCCAACGCGTCATCGATGACCGGGATTTTCTGTGAGGGACGGAGCCGGTCGGATGTGCGCCGTGGATGGCGAACTGCAGCCGCTCGCTGCTCAGCCAATCAACAGGGCTACAGGGGTCACTCTGCCCCAAAGGCCTTCGAACGCCGGGAGAAAGCGCATGTTCGACCGCGACAGGTAGACCTCGAGTTTGGGCCGTACCCGGACCAACCAACGAAGGACAATTATCGCTGCCTTCGAATGATGGAAGTAGTCAGCAGCGTCGATGATGCAGGCGAACTGGTCGGCGCGCTCCACGCGCCAGCACGTCTGGCCAGGGATCAGCAAGCGACCGTCACGCACGTTGGTCCGCTCAACGGATTTCACGGCTCAGCGCGGACATGGCGCTGCGACTACCACATCCATGCAATGCGCCACGTGGTCAAGCAACGCTCGGGAGTACCTCGGCGCCACGGAACTCGTCGTCCAAAGTGCAGAACGCCCTACACCCGTCAGGAAGCAATTGCCCGTCAGGCACGCTGGTCCTCACAATGACCGGCACTGCTCCTGCCCTGCTCGACGATCCGAGCGACCTGTCCGCGCTGCGGGCGAAGGGCGCGGACCCCGACGTGCTGTTCGCCTCTTTCGCCGCATGGGCCGAAGCGAGTGGCACTGTGCTGTACCCGGCGCAGGAGGAGGCGCTGATCGAAATGGTCAGTGGCGCAAACGTCGTCCTGGCGACGCCGACCGGGTCGGGCAAGTCGCTGGTGGCCACCGGCGCGCTGTACGCGACGCTGGCTGCGGGACGGAGCAGCTACTACACCGCGCCGATCAAGGCGCTGGTCAGCGAGAAGTTCTTCGCCCTCTGCGACGTGTTCGGGGCGGCCAACGTGGGCATGCTCACCGGCGACGCCGCGGTCAACGCGGGGGCACCGATCATCGCCTGCACCGCGGAGGTGCTGGCCAACATCGCGCTGCGCGAGGGTGCGAGCGCCGACATCGGCTTGGTCGTCATGGACGAATTTCACTTCTACGGCGACCCCGATCGCGGCTGGGCTTGGCAGGTGCCGCTGCTTGAGTTACCGCACGCCCAGTTCCTGTTGATGTCGGCGACGCTCGGCGACGTCACGTTCCTCCGTGAGGACCTCACCCGACGCACCGGCAGGCCGACAGCGCTGGTCGCCAACGCCGAGCGTCCGGTTCCGCTGTTCTACAGCTACGCGACCACGCCGATGCACGAGACGATAGGCGACCTGCTCGACACGAATCAGGCGCCGATCTACGTCGTCCACTTCACCCAGGCCTCGGCGCTGGAGCGGGCACAGGCGCTGATGAGCGTCAACGTGTGCACCAAGGAGGAGAAGGTGGCGATCGCCGACATGATCGGTGGGTTCCGCTTTTCGTCGGCGTTTGGGTCAACGCTGTCGCGACTAGTCCGGCATGGGATCGGCGTTCACCACGCCGGGATGCTGCCCAAGTACCGGCGGCTGGTGGAACAGCTGGCCCAGGCCGGCCTGCTCAAGATCATCTGCGGCACCGACACCCTCGGCGTCGGTATCAACGTGCCGATCCGGACCGTGGTCTTCTCGGCCTTGTCGAAGTACGACGGCACGCGCACCCGGCTGCTCAACGCCCGCGAGTTTCATCAGATCGCCGGGCGGGCCGGGCGGGCCGGCTACGACACCGCGGGCACCGTCGTCGTTCAGGCGCCCGATCACGAGGTGGAGAACCTCAAACAGTTCGCCAAGGTCGCCGACGACCCGAAGAAGCGCCGAAAGCTGGTGCGCCGCAAGGTGCCCGAGGGCATGGTGCCGTGGAGCGAGTCGACCATGACCCGGCTGGTCGAGGCCGCCCCCGACCCGCTGCCCAGCAATATGCGGGTGTCGACGGCGATGATCCTCGACGTCGTCGACCGTGCCGGTGACCCGTTCGTCGCGATGCGCCGGCTGCTCACCGAGAACCACGAGCCGCGCAAGCGGCAGCTGCAGCACATCCGCGACGCGGTCGGCATCGCGCGCTCGCTGCTGCAGGCCGGCGTGCTGGAGCGGCTCGACGAACCCGACGCCGACGGACGGCGCTACCGACTGACCGTCGACCTGCCCCCCGACTTCGCGCTCAACCAGCCGCTGTCGACGTTCGCGCTCGCTGCGGTCGACGTGCTCGACCCGGCGTCCGAAACCTATGCGCTGGACGTAGTTTCGGTCATCGAGGCGACCCTTGAGGACCCTCGCCAGATCCTGGCGGCGCAGCTGAACAAGGCCAGGGGCGAGGCTGTGGCCCAGATGAAGGCCGAGGGCATCGAGTACGACGAGCGGATGGAGCTGCTGGATGAGGTCACCTATCCCCGCCCGCTCGACGAGCTGCTCGGGCACGCTTTCGAGGTGTATCTGCAGAGCAACCCGTGGGCCGCTGACGGGCAGCTGTCGCCGAAGTCCGTCGTGCGCGAGATGTGGGAGCGGGCGTTTACGTTCCGGGAGTTCGTCAGCGTCTACGGGCTGACCCGCTCCGAGGGCGCGGTGCTCCGCTATCTCTCCGACGCATTCAAGGCACTGCGGTCCGGAGTGCCCGCCGCCGTGCGGACCGAGGAGGTCACCGACATCGTCGAGTGGCTCGGCGAGCTGGTGCGCCAGGTCGACTCGAGCCTGCTTGACGAATGGGAGCAGCTCACCAGCCCGGACCAGCCGCTGGACGTGCCCGTGGCAGTATCGGCT
>JGI12631J13338_1000071_pt1 | contig 35724 bp, 30 predicted proteins | sample BlaSpr_A8_Ref_O1_FD_13338 | JGI IMG/M metagenome (IMG submission 13338) | reverse complement strand
TGATCTCGCAACATGATCCACAACCGAATCCCGAGTTTCCGTGCGGCAGCTACACGAGCTTTTCCCAGTCCCTTCTGCACTAATTTGCGCCGGTAGAACTGACCGAGTTCCGGATCTCGGCGTACCGCGTGTGCCGCCGCCTCACACCACAGAAAGCGCAACAGCGGATTACCTTGCTTGGTTAGTCCTCCCCACCGCTGCCGACCTCCACTGGAGTGTTCCCGCGGAATGATCCCGATGTAGCTGGCTAGAGCCTTGCCGTCGCGAAACCGTTTCGGATCGCCCAGGAAAACACAATCAAGCGTACGCGGCCCCGCCGCTCCACAATCCCTACGAGTGTGATCGTCAATTTACGTACCACAGAATGCTGTCGCGAATCTCTTGACCCCGCGCCCAGGAATTTATATTGTGTGGCCGTATTCAGGTTGACCGCCTCTTCTCCTCTATTCCGGCTGGGCTTCAACCTCGTGCGGCGTAAAGCGCGAAGCAATACCTCAGTTCAGTGGTTGCAATTGCGATTCGCAGGAAATTTTCTGCGCCAAGTTTTCTTCAGGAGCGTCACATGATAGCCATCACCACACGGAAAATTGTCGCGCTGGCGACGTGCTCGTCGCTGCTGCTCGGCGTGCCGCTGGGCACCGCCGGAGCCTTCCAGGACCAAAGCTCCGCGCCCAATTCGCAATCGGCGACGCCGCAGAACCAGTCGCAAGACCAAGGCGCTCAAGGTGACGGCTCGCCGCAATCCTCTGACGACGGTTCGCAGCCGGCCGATAACTCCTCGAACGCGCCAGTCTCCGCCCCGCTCAGCGCCGACCAGCTCGACGCCCTGGTCGCGCCCATCGCGCTTTACCCCGACAATCTCGTCGCGCAAATTCTCGCGGCTTCTACCTTTCCCGATCAGGTAGCTATTGCCGATTACTGGGTTTCGCAAAATAAAAATCTCACCGGATCGGCGCTGGGCGATGCGGTCAACAATCAAACCTGGGACCCCAGCGTCAAAGCGCTCGCTCAATTTCCGGACGTGCTCGACAACATGGCGAAAAATCTGGCGTGGACGTCGAGTTTGGGACAGGCGTTCCACGATCAGCAGAGTGACGTGATGCAAGCCGTTCAGGTCATGCGACAGAAAGCGCAAGCTGCCGGCAATTTGCAGTCGACGCCGCAGATTCAGGTAACGCAGCCGGCGCCGCAGACCATCGTGATTCAGCCGGCGAATCCGCAAGTGGTCTACGTGCCGCAATACAATCCAACGGTGGTTTACGGGACGCCGTATGCGGTGCCGTACTGGACTCCGCCGCCAGTGGCCTACGTGGGTGCGGGCATTTCGTTTGGAGTGGGGATTGGAATCGGCATTGGCTGGGGAGGCGGATGCTGGGGCTGCGGCCATCCCTGGGGCTGGGGCGGATGGGGCATGAACTGGGGCGGCGGGTGGCGTGGGGGCGGCAACACGACCATCATTTATAACCACAACACCTACATAAGCAATCGCAGCTGGCACGGCGGCTACTACAACAATTATCACTCGTGGACCAATCGCACCGTCCCCAACGGCGGACGCAACGGCAATCACGGGCTGATCGGCGGCAATGGTGGAGTGGAGCACGGGCCCAACGGCGGCCGTAACGGAGATCATGGATTAATCGGTGGCAACGGCGGCGTGCAACATCAGCCCGACGGCGGCCGCAATGGAAACCACGGATTGATCGCCGGCAATGGCGGCGTCCAACGTAACGATCAGCACGCTACGGGGTTCAACGGCGACAATCGCAATAATAACGACGATCGTTTCAACAACGCGAATCGCGCCGCGAGTCACAACCGCTGGGGCGGCGACGGCAACAACGCTCGCGCGGAAAGCAGCCGGGGGCGCACCAGCATGCGTCAGCCGGTGCAGCACCGCGCTCCGCAGCAACATTTCTCGGCTCCGCGCGGCGGCGGGGGCGGTGGGCGCCGGCGCTAGTTTTGAGTGCTGGGAGTTGGATGGTGGAACGAAAATCAAAGTCTGCGCACCGTGATCATTCCGGAGCGCAGCAAAGATCGAAAGGAGAAAAAATTATGAAAGCGGAACGCACAAGGAGTTGGAGTTCTCATCTGTACGCCGGCGTAATCGTTGCGGCCCTCACGTGCAGCACGATCGGTTGCGGTAGCACGACCAAGCCCAATGCCACGGAATCCGCCGCCGCGCCCTCGGGTTATCCCAGCCCCGCCGACGCCGGTCAGGCGCTGCAAGCCGCCGTTCGCGCGAAAGATGACGCCGCGATGAACCGCATCCTTGGTTCGCAATCCATGTCGGTCCTAAAAACCGGCGACGCCGTCGTGGACCAGGCAGCCATGGATTCATTCACCAAGAAATTCGACCAGATGAATCGCTGGGTTCCGATGACCAACGGCAGCCAGATGCTCTACATTGGTGCCGACAATTTCGCCTTCCCCGTCCCTCTGACGAAAGACGCCAGCGGCAAATGGCAATTCGATTCCGCCGCCGGCCTGCGAGAAATCACTGTGCGTGACATCGGCCGCAACGAACTTCTGGCCATCGACGCACTGCAAGCATTTGCCGGAGCCGAGGAAGTGTACGCGCAGAAAGCGCACGACGGAAATCCGGCGCGCTGCTACACCCAGATCATCGTCAGCGATTCCGGCAAGCAAAACGGTTTGTACTGGGTCGCTGCGGCCACCGAACCTGCCAGCCCGCTGGGCAAACTCAGCGACTTCGGCGTCAGCCCGATTTCGCCGCTCGGCGCCGGCGAACCGCAAGTTCTCGACGGCTACTCCATCCGCATTCTCGGCGCGCAAGGCGACCAAGCCCCCGGCGGCGCGAAGAGCTTCCTGGTTAACGGCAAAATGACCGGCGGCTACGCCATCATCGCCACTCCGGTGAAGTACAAAGTCACCGGAATCAAGACTTTCATCGTCGGTAAAGACGGCGTGATCTACCAGCACGACTTGGGTGATCAAACCGCCGACAAAGCCGCTGCCATAAAAGATTACAACCTCACCACAGACTGGGAAGAGGTGGAGTAAATTCACTCACCACACACGCGTTTCGTAGTGGCGGCTTTAGACCGCCATCGGTGTCCGCCACAACACAAATGGCGCCATCGTCGTATCGCAATGGGCCGCGGTCCGCGCAGGTTGCCTCAGCGGGGCCTTTAGAATAAAGCCGCAGCGTAGAACTCCGCGCCACTGGGTGGAACGGCGGTGACTGTCTCACAATCGGTCTGGGGTGGGAACAACAAAGTCGGGACGCCCAAGACCCAGAACGCCTATCGCGTCGTGGACCTACATCCTGACGTTGCTACCCTTCTCAAACAGTTCATCGGCACGCGGACCTCTGGCTTTGTTTTCCAGACCAGCAGCCGAAAGCCGATAACGCAGACGAACCTTCTCCGGCGGGAATTGCACCCGCTGCTCGATGAACTCGAAATCGGCAGACGTGGCTTTCACGCGTTTCGTCGGTTTCGCAACACCTTCCTGCGGCAGTCGCATTGTCCGGATGGCGTTTTAAAATTCTGGCTAGGCCATTCGGGTAAAGACATGAGCGACCTTTACGACCGTTCACGGGAAGACCTACAGTACCGCAGGGATGTGGCGAAGAGTCTAGGCGTAGGTTTCGAGGTTCCGAAGGCTCTAGTCGCGAAGCACTCCAAGGCGAGTGAGGAAGTCTTATCGGGCGCTAAAGGACGTTTTTCAGAATCGCTAGAAACGGAGGCAATTGGGGATAAATTGGTAGGGGCGGTGGGGATCGAACCCACGACCTTCGGCTTAAAAGGCCGCTGCTCTACCACTGAGCTACGCCCCTAGATTGTTACTGGACTGGCAGATGGCGGCAATAACTTCTACGTTCGCGCCTTTTCGTTGAAGACGACTCGCAGCGGTGTGCCGCAAATCGTGCCATCGGAACCTTTGAATCTTAGCATCCTTCAGCGCGCGATCAAACCAACTCCTTGAAACTCGAAGCGGCTTGCTCACAATTTTGCTTGGCCCAGCCGCGATTGCAATTGCTTGCGGTACCGCCGGCTCAACCGGAGCGTCGTTCCGTTTTCCAGCTGCACATCGCGTTCGCCATCTTCGTTGAGCACCAGAGTTCGGACTCGATTCAGGTTGACGATGGTGGAACGGTGAATGCGGCAAAAAATGGCCTGATCCAAATCTCGGTCGAGATCGGACATGCTGCGGCGCAGCAGATGAGTGGTCGACCCCACATGCAGGCACGCGTAGTAATCCGCCGCCTCAATCCAATCGATATCCGAGATTCTCAAAAACAAAATTTGTCCGGCGGTCTTGACCACCAAACGTTCCTGTTTTTCTGCCGCGTCCTGCGCCAGCCGGATTCTTTCCTTGGCCCGTTCGAGCGTGCGTTCGAACCGCGCGTTGTCGAAAGGCTTCAACAAATAATCAAGCGCTCCCGCCTCGAAAGCGCGCAACGCATATTGATCGTAAGCCGTCACAAACACCAGGACCGCGGGCGGGGCGTTGCCCAGTTGTTCGAGCACATCAAAACCGTCGCATTCCGGCATTTGCACGTCCAGAAAAACCAGCGCAGGTTTCTTGTCGCGTATCTCCGCCAGCGCTTCCCTGCCGGAAGTGCATTCTCCCACAATTTCAATCGTCGGATCCCGCCGCAAAAGCACGGAGAGATTCGCCCGAGCCAGCGGCTCGTCATCCACTACCAGCACGCGTACCGTTGATTCTCGATCCATCCCGCTCACAATCCGCTGCTGAAAGGAATTGATACGGATACCCCCACGCCGCCGGGCTCCTGATTCTGCATGCTCATAACGAAAGTATTTCCATAAAGCGTGCGCAGGCGTGTCCGCGTATTGGCGATGCCTATTCCCGATGGATTCCGGTCGCTGTCCGGAGGCAGCTGCGGACCGTCGTTGTAAACACTCAGCGTCAGCACCCCATTCGACCGGGCCGCGCTCACCCGAATCAAGCCGCCTTGCGCGCGCTTCGCGATGCCATGTTTGATCGCGTTTTCCACGATGGGCTGCAGCACGAAAGTGGGAACGCTAGCCATGAAAAGTTCTTCGGGAACGATGATTTGCAATTGCAGACGCTCCGCAAAACGCACTTTCTGAATGTGCAGGTATTTCTGCAAAAATTCCAACTCCTCGCCCAACGACACTTCTTGCCGATCGGAATCCTTCAGCACCCGCAGCATCAGTTCGCTGAGAACTACGATCATGCTCACCGCGGCATCGTTTCGGCCCTCGCGCACCAAACCGACGATCGCGTTCAAAGTATTAAAAAGAAAGTGGGGTTCGATTTGCTGACGTAGTGCGCTGAGCTGCGCCTTGGACAGTTGCTCGCTCAGTCTCATGGCTTCGGTTTGTTGCCGCGCCAAGCGCTCCTTATAGTCCAGCATGTATCCGACCAGCAGAACGGAACTGTACAAAATCAGGTCGTTGAACCACTGCATCTTTACCGTGTCCAAGGTATCGGTCAAAAAAGACTGTTTCACCGATAGAGGCGTCAACACTTTATCCAGACCAGAGAACCAGGCTGCGGAAACCAGGCTCATCAATGCGTACGCGGCGAGATGTTTGAACCAGGTGGAAAATTCCCGCAGCTGAAAAGAGTATTTGCGGCCGAAGTCCAGCAAGAACGGAGTGGCCAAGGCCCACGGCAACCAGATAAACAGCAAGCCGATGAACGTCTCCGACCGCGTCCAGGCCAGCTTCATTCCGTTCACGCGCATGAAGATGTAGTTTCCGGTTGCGCTGAAAAAGCCGAGACCCAGCCAGATACCGGCAATCCACACCCATCGCGAATTCCGCAAATTCGTTTGAGCCGAATTCATGTCCGAAATCTTTACGCTAGGCCCCATCGAGAATTTCCCGAAATGCAGTCAATGACCGTCCCCCTGCAGTAACTGGCATGGTCTTTCCCGGAACAACGCTTGATACTAACTTGCGTTATGCAAGTAATAATATATCATGGCCACTACACGATCTCGACGGCTTCTCGGTTGCCCCAGGCTTCGCGGGTTTTGCAAACGGAGTGCCTCTAAATCATGGAAATCGTGAGACCGCAATTGGGATCTTTTGGCCGCGGACCGGCGCTGCTGGCCGTCGCGTTGCGGCGGTTTCCCCGGCAGATGTGGCTTTACAAACCGTCGCCGGAGAAATGGAGCATTCACGAAATCATTCTGCATCTCGCGGATCGCGAAGTCGGGTCCTACATTCAATGTCGCCATTTCATTGCCGACCCCGATAGCTCCATCGTGGAATTCAACGCCGCGCGGTGGGCCGGCGCGCTTGGATACTTTCATCAGAGCATTTGTGAAGCTGTCAAGATCATCCCGCGCTTACGCCGAATGACGTACGAGTTGCTCTTCGCCCTACCCCAGCAAGTTTGGGACCACCAGGTGGAGCAGTCTCTCGAAGGGCGGCTGTGCCTGATGCAATGGATCGAGCTGCAGGAACGGCACATTCCGCGTCACCTCGATCAAATGAAGGACAACCACGACCACTGGCTCAAGCTAATTCCGCAAAGAAAGCCCGCCACCACGCATTGGCGTCCGTATTCCTCTCCGAATCAACTGGATCAACACCCCAACCGCTTCAAACGCCAAAATAAAGTGGCCGCGGAATAACCACGATTGTTGGGCAATTGTGAGCCGGCAATTCGCCACGCCGCGCGGAACTCCGGTGCACAGCTGAGGAACTGCCTCTCGGAAAAGTAGATCTGACGCACCCCGATCGCGTCCCGTAACCCCAGCTTCTAATGATTATTCATAGAATAAATATCCGATAGTTACTATTTTGATAGAAGCGTCTTCATCGTTGTTTCCAGATATTGGATGCCGCCCGTTGGTTTTCATCGGGTTTATCACAAACCAACTTTCCGCATTTTGGTAACCCACGCTTAGCACACACCTTATTCGCCTCCCAGAACGGAGACGAAGGTGCTTTATGCCTTGGCAGGTGCGCTTGGCTTACCGATCAGCGCTCTCCAAACATTTTCCCGAAGACTGGAGATAAAAATGGGATTTCACAAGTACTTGCGACTCGCCGTTTTAGTCATAGCTTCACTCCTCTTGTTACCGACACTCGTGTCGGCGCAGAGCGTGATCACCGGAGGCCTCACCGGAATTGTCACCGACGCTTCAGGTTCGGTGATTGCGGGCGCCACCGTAAACTTGCAAAACCAGTCGACGAGCGCGGTGCAAACCACGACGACCGGGGCGGCGGGTGGCTATCAATTCACCTTACTGAAGCCGGGCACCTACGTCGTAACCATTTCACAATCTGGCTTTAAGCAAGTGACCGAGACCGTCGAAGTTCTTCTGGGGCAAACTGCGCTGGCCAGCGTCAAACTGGAAGTTGGCGCCGCTTCGGAAACCATCACGGTTACGGAGCAAGGCGCGCTGCTGCAGACCGAAGACGCCAATATTTCCTCGAATTTCGACACCAACCAAATTCAGAATATTCCGAACCCCGGCGGCGACATTACCTACGTGGCCCAGACCGCCCCGGGCATCATCATGAACAGCTCGACCGGCGGCGGTTATGGCAACTTCAGCGCGTTCGGTCTGCCCGGCACCTCGAACCTGTTCACGGTGAATGGCAATGACTACAACGATGCGTTCTTGAACTTAAACAATTCAGGTTCGAGCAATTTGTTGCTGGGCGGCAATGAACTTCAGGAAGTGGAGGTCGTGAGCAACGGTTACACCGGACAATATGGCCGTCAGGCTGGCGCTCAAGTCGATTACAGCACAAAATCGGGCGGCAACAGTTTTCACGGGAATTTGGTTTACGACTGGACCGGCCGGGCGCTCACGGCGAACGATCCGCTCAACAAAGCGGCCGGAAACTCGCGGCCATTTGAGAATAACAATCAGTGGGCGGCGTCGGTCGGCGGCCCCATTAAGAAAAACAAAGCGTACTTCTTCGTGAACACCGAAGGAATACGATACATCTTTGGTTCCGTGCTGCCCGTTAGCGCGCCGACGCCAGCATTCGAAAGCTTCGTGCAGGGTAATGTGCCGGCGGATCCGGCCACCCAGGCGTTTTATGCCAATGTCTTCAAGCTCTACAACGGCGCCCCCGGAATCGGCAACGCCAAACCAAGTCCCAACAGCTGTCCGGGGTTCGCGACCAACCCAGGCGCCACCGGTGGCTTCTGCACCGAGAGCTTTACCGAAGCCGTATCCAGCGGAAACAAGGAATGGTTGCTGAGCGGACGCGTGGACGTCAGCTTAAGCGACAACGACAAGCTTTTCGGGCGGGTCCGAGTCGATCGCGGCGTGCAGCCAACCTACACCGACTCTATTAACCCGGCGTTTAACGAAACCAGCGTTCAGCCCCAGGACGAAGGCCAGTTGAACTACACGCACATCTTCTCCCCGACCGTCGTGAACAATTTCATTTTCTCCGACATCTATTACCAGGCGGTTTTTGGCAATTTGAATCCGTCCACGGCGCTGGGCCTTTTTCCCGGTAACCTGGAATTTCAAGTGGATGGCGCCTTGACTCCACTCGGCACCGGATCCGGGAATCCCAACGGATTCGCCGCCGGCCTCCAAACCCCGCAAGGCCGCCATGTGGAGCAGTGGCAGTTGGTGGACGACTTGTCGGTGACGCGAGGAGCACACGCTTTCAAGATGGGTATGAATTTCCGCCGCGACGACGTCACCGACTTCACCGCGGCCGAAAATACCTTGTATCCCGAGGTCGACGTTTCCTTGTTTGGTTTTGCGAATAATCAAGTTGCTCCCACCGGCTGTGCCACTCAAGCCAATAGTCAGCTTGGCTGCGGCAGCGTACTTTACAACTTTGCATCCCAGATCGAACAACCCGTCGCTTACTACAGCGTCGGCTTCTATTTCCAGGATCAGTATCGGGTCAACTCCAAGTTGACCTTGACCATGACGCTGCGGGCCGACCGCAACTCCGGTGGCGTGTGCCAGACCGCTTGCGCTAGCTTGCCGGCTACGGCGTTTAACAACTCGCCGCACGGACCGACGATTCCCTACGATGAATCGTTCCCCACCGGCAACAAGACCATTATTCCGGGCATCGAAAAAGTTGTCTTCGAACCACGATTCGGCCTCGCCTGGAGCCCCATCGGTCAAAATACGGTCCTTCGCGCCGGCGTTGGTCTCTTCACCGATCTCTATCCCGGTGGTCTTTTGAGTTTGTTTGACACCAACTTCCCGCAGGTAAACCTGTTCGATGTGCCCACCGGCAGCGTGGCCTTCGACTTGGCGTCACCCGCATCCACCGCCTTTCCCGGCAGTGGCGTCAACCTGGTCACCCAGTGCAATGGCGCGTTTTTGTCGAACTACAATAGCGGCGGAAGTCTGACCACCGGCGGCTCGAGCGGCGGTGGCTACGCCGGCGCAGCCGCGCCGTTTGGAGGTTGCCTCAACGCCCAGGGCGCACTTTCCGTCCCGAACCTTAACGACGTCAGCCGCAACTTCCAAAATCCGAAGTATGTGGAGTGGAATTTTGAATTGCAGCACACCTTCGGAACGCGCACCGTGATCTCGGCCAATTACGTTGGCAACCATGGGTATGATGAAATCGCTTTGAATCCCACCTTGAACGGCTTTGGTTTTGGCACCCTTCCAGCCACCACGCCAGACCCGCGGGTTGGCCGCGTGGACCAGCTGTATAGCGGCGGAATTTCCAACTATAACGGCGTGACGTTCTCCATCCAGGAAAACCAGTGGCATGGACTGAGCGGCCGCCTCAATTATACGTACTCGCATGCGCTGGACGAATTCTCCAACGTCCCGGAAGAGCCGTTCAGCGTTATCACCAGCATCCTGACGCAGATCAATCCCAACAATTTGCGCTCGCAATATGCCTCCGGAGATAACGATGCCCGGCACCTGATCTCGGGCAGCTACGTCTACCAACTGCCGTTCAAGAGCGAACAGCGCTTGCTGAATGCAGCCATCGGGGGTTGGATGATTTCCGGCACCATGTTCTACCGCACCGGTTTCCCCTTCAGCATCATCGATGGCGGAGCCACCGCCGGTCTGGTGGGCAACAATCTGGGCGGCACCAGTTCATTTGGTGCCACCATCCTGGCCCAGCCGCTTCCGACCTTCACCCAGCGGAACTTCAGCAACGGGCAAGCCTGTGTGGTGGCTGCGTGTTTTTCGACGGCGGATTTTGCGCTGCCCAGCACGGGCTTTATGGGGAGCGTCGGCCGTAACGCCTTTCGTGGTCCAGGATTCCTGGGCGGCGACATGAGCGTAAGAAAGAATTTTGCAGTCAGCGAGCGTATGACGTTCCAGCTTGGTTTTAGCGCCTACAACTGGTTCAACCATGCGAATTATGGTGCACCGTATCCGAACACCAACGCGCCTTTCTTTGGCCAGGTAGAGTTCATGCAGTTCACGCCAACGTCGCCCTACGGCTCGTTCGCGGCCGCTGCTACCGATCAAAGAATTGCGCAAATCACGGGCAAGTTCATCTTCTGAACGGACCATCCGCGCTTCGAAAAAAAAGGGCGGCTCTTCGCGAGCCGCCCTTTTTTCCGCACTTCATGTTCAGACCAATCTGCCTGGACCGCATACGCATTCTTGCGAATGGCTCCAACTACCGGCCCCAATCCTCCTGGATCTTCTCCAGCGTCCGCCCGCGCGTCTCCGGTACGATCTTCCACACGTACAGAAAACAAAGGAAAGACATAGCCGCGTAAATCGCAAAGGTTCCGCCGATTCCCAGCGCCTTCACCAGCGACAAAAATGTAAACGTCACCAGCAGCGTCCCGGCCCACAGCGTCGACGTCACCAGCGCTACCGCCCGGCCGCGAACTTTGGTCGGAAAAATCTCCGACATGTACAGCCACACTCCCGGCCCCATGCCAAACGCAAAAAACGCCACGTAAACCATCACGCATGCCAACAGCATCACCGGCGACACGTTCGGGACGCGCAACGCCACCACCAAAGCGGCCAGCGAAACTCCCATCCCCCCGCTGGCGGTCATCAAAATCGCCCGCCTTCCCCAACGATCCAGAAACACCATCGCCACCAGCGTGAAAATTAAATTCACGCTGCCCACCAGCACATTCGCCGCCAACGCCGTGCCCGTGCTTTGTCCCTTGAAGTGTTCGCTGATAATGATCGAACCGTAGTACAGCACGGTGTTGATTCCGGTGACCTGCGAAAACAGCGCCAGCGCGATTCCCACCCACAACCGTTTTCGGATGCCCGGCGAGAAAACTTCTCTCCAGTTCCCTTCTTCGCCCGCCACGGCCACTTCGATATCGGCCGCTTGTCCCTTGGCCGAAGCTTCGCCGAAAATCCGCGTCAGCACCCGCTGCCCTTCGTCTTTACGCCCGCGCGCGATCAGCCATCGCGGGCTTTCCGGTATCACCAGCAAGCCGATGAAAAAAACGATGGAAGGCAGCGCCGCAACCGCTAGCATCCAGCGCCAGCTCGAATCTCCGAGTTTCGAGAGCTGCCAGTTGATCAGATACGCGGACAAAATTCCCACCACGATGGCCAACTGGTTCAACGACACCAGCGTTCCGCGATTTTTCGACGGCGCGATTTCCGCGATGTACACCGGCGTCAACGCCGACGCCAAACCAATCGCCAGCCCGCCCGCAAAGCGCGCCACGGAAAATATGTTCACGGTGCTCGCCAGCGCCGAGCCCAGCGCCGACACCGAAAACAAAAGCGCCGCGAACAGCAGCGACTTCTTCCGGCCATAACGGTCGCTCAGCAGGCTCGCGCCAGCCGCCCCGATCAGGCAACCCAGCAGCAGCGAACTCGCCGCCACTTCCGTCTCTAAATTCGACAGCGCGAACTGCTTGCGCAGAAAAAACAGCACGCCATTGATCACCGCGGTATCGAACCCGAATAAAAATCCGGAGATCGCCGCGATGGTCGCCAGCAGGATTACGTAAGCCGAAGACTGCGCCGCCGCGCCCTGTGAATCGAATTCCGTACTCGCGTTCCCCGGAACGTGCAAGTTCCCTCCACTTTTGGCCCGTGAATTGTGCGTTTGAGAAGATTTGAGCAGGAACTGTTATATATGAAACCCGCCCAAGCAAATAGCTGCATCTGACTTTGCCGTTCAGTTGTCATTCGGAGCGCAGCGAAGAATCTCACCCACGCTAATGGTACCGGCCCCATCACCTGCCGCCTCCTACGCCTATCTTCTACGCCACCCTCCCTGATATTCTGTCTCGCGCTTCGGCGGTTTTGCCGCCGCGCGGCCGGACCAACGCCGCTTGAAAGGCTTCCTTGCTCGAAAAACTGAATCCGAAAACTCTCTTTTTCGTCGGCTTGATCTGCGCGGCCAGCGGATTTCTGTCCCCTCCCATCGCGCTGCTGATTGGGCTGATCTTTGGCTTAACCATCGCTCACCCGTACCCCGCCGACAGCGGAGAACTCGCTAAATTCCTGCTGAAAGCCTCGGTCGTCGCGCTCGGTTTTGGAATGAATCTGCACGAAGTGCTCCACGCCGGTCGCAGTGGTTTCCTTTACACCGCCGGTAGCATCACCTTTGCCCTGCTCGTCGGCCTGCTGCTCGGCCGGCTTTTTAAAGTAGAAAAAACCGCCGCATTTTTGATCACCGCCGGCACCGCCATCTGCGGCGGCAGCGCCATCGCCGCCGTGGCTCCCATCGTGCAAGCCAGCGACGAAGAAATCGCCATTTCCATGGGCACCGTGTTCATCCTGAATTCGGTCGCGCTGTTCCTCTTTCCTCCCATCGGTTGGGCGCTCCACCTCTCGCAAGAGCAGTTCGGCCTCTGGTCCGCGCTCGCCATTCACGACACCAGTTCCGTCGTCGGCGCCACCGCCCGCTACGGCGCCGTGGCCCTCGTGGTCGGTACCACCATAAAACTCGCCCGTGCCCTCTGGATCGTCCCGCTCGCCATCGGCACCGCTGCCGCGAAAAAGACCAAAGGTCAGATCCGATGGCCCTGGTTCATCCTGTTTTTCTGCCTCGCCGCGGTCGTCAACACCTACTTCCCCGTCCTCGCCAAATTCGACGCGTCCATGAGCACGCTTGGCCGACTCGGCCTAACCGCCACGCTGTACCTGATCGGCACAGGACTCTCCCGCGCCACCATCAAGAAAGTCGGGATCCGCCCCTTCCTCCAGGGTGTCGTCCTCTGGATTATCGTCGGCTCTTTATCTCTGGCTCTTATCCTTAAAGGAATTATCGCGTTCTAGCGCCGCTCCGGCCTACCCCAAGGTTTGCAGTCTTTTACGGTAATCCCCGTATATCCCGTCAGCGGCCTCGCTGCGTACTATCGAACCGTCGAATCGAGCCGCAGTTCCCAGCTCGCGCTTCGCTAGTCCCCGGAAACCGCGAAGCGTCACAGGAGGCAACATGCTGTACTACGCGTTGGTATTTTTGGTGGTGGCTTTGATCGCCGGCTTTCTCGGCTTCGGCGGCGTGGCCTTTGCCGCGGCCGGCATCGCCAAGATCTTGTTCTTCGTTTTCTTGCTCATCTTTCTCGTCACTTTAATTTCACACCTCTTACGCGGCGGAGCTGTTCGCAGCTAAGCACCAGCGTGCGGCCCGTTTCCCAATTCCAGGAGAACCAAGTGAAAAAGCTATTCGCCCCAATGGTAATCGGACTCTTGTTGCTTTCGACGGCCAGCCGTGGAGACGACCAAATTAAAGATGAAGATCGTTTGAAGAATTGCGGCACCGTTCTTACCGAAATCATGAATATCCCGGACAATATTCCGCAGGATGTGTTGGACAAGGCTGATTGTGTCGTGGTCTTTCCTTCGGTGCTGAAAGCGGCATTCATCGTCGGCGGCAGCTACGGCCGCGGCGCGATGACTTGCCGCCACGGCGCAAATTTCAATGGGCATTGGAGCGCCCCAACCATGATGGCCCTGGAAGGCGGGAGCTTTGGTTTGCAACTCGGCGGCCAGGCCACCGACTTCGTCCTTCTCGTCATGAATGATAGAGGCGCGGACGGAATTCTCAGCAGCAAAGTGAAACTGGGCGGAGATGCTTCAGCGGCCGCCGGTCCGGTCGGACGCACCGCCTCCGCCGAAACCGATGTCACCATGCGTGCCGAAATCCTCAGCTACTCGCGGGCTCGCGGTCTTTTCGCCGGCGTGTCGCTCGAGGGTTCCACCATTCGTCCCGATAACGACGCCAACGAACGCATCTACGGTTCCAAAATTCCAGCCAAGGAACTCGTGCTCACTCGCGACGTCGCCATCCCACCATCCGCGCAGGACATGATCTCGATCCTGAACACCAAAACGCCAGTACCGAAACGATAAGCACTCGAAAGCTTGCTCCACCCCGAACCGCCGCGTCCCAGCTCGATAGGAGCCACGACGCGGCGGTCTCATTTTGTGCCCGCGGGCTCGCCCCAACGTAAAAGTTTGTCATCCCGAAGCGCAGCGAGGGATCTGCTTTTTACGACCCACTCTCTCCGGCGCCGTCCGCGCCACCAATCCCTGCCGTCGCCTTTCCCAGAACCATCCTCATCTCTTCGACCGGCGCGCCAGCGATTCATGCACCGCCACCAACTCATCCTCGCCCGGCTTCATCCGCGGCCAGAAAAATCCTCGCAATCCGTCTCCCTTGGTTCGCGGCACAATATGCACATGCAAATGCGGCACGCTCTGGCTCACGACATTATTCATCGCCACAAAACTGCCCTCGGCCCTCATGGCCGACGCCACCGCCCCGGTCAAATGCTGCGCATTCAAAAAGAAAGGCCCCACCAGCTCAGCAGGCAAATCCGTCAGCGTCCGGTAATGCTCCTTGGGAATCAGCAGCACGTGCCCCGGAAACAAAGGCCGATGATCCAGAAACGCCACCGAGATCTCGTCTTCGAAAATAATCTTCGCCGCCACGCGGTGCGCCGCGATTTCGCAGAACAAGCAGTCCGGTTTCGCCTGATCTTCCGTTTTCTTCTTTTTCATCGCCTCACCAATCCCCCCGCGCACAGTCCCGCACCGGCGCCGGCGAAATTTTCACCAGCACCATATTTATCCAAATCTGTTTTTATTGGAGGCCGATCTAGTCGGACGACGTAGCGTCGCTCGGTTCCAGCACCGTCGGCAGCGCGCGCTTCCGCTTCCACACATAATCCTTGCGCAACTTCTGCTGGTGCTTCTTCACTTGCTTTTCCAGTTCCGCGAACGCCCCCTTGGTGGCGCCCAGCGGCAGCGTGCCCGACGCTGTCGCGTGCAGCGTTCCGGTGGGCAGCGTCAAGTTCAAGGCATACTGAAATTCGGGTTTGTGCGGAGTCTTTTCGAGGGAACCGTGCAGGTGCACCAGATCCACCGCGTAGTGTTTCAATAACCGGTTTAATTTGTCAGCGTGGCGTTCGGTTTCATGCTCAATGGTTATCCGATATTCCAATTCGATGTGACTGTACGTAATTTTCATTTTTGCACCCTGGGAAACATTGGATTCGAAATGAAAGAGGTCTTTGCATCGAGGCAATTTCAGCATAGACCTCTGCCGTCGCCGTTGCAAGAACGACCGCAAAAATCGTACAAAGCGTTACGTATGTTCAGCTTGGAGACCGCAAACTTCCCGCCCGTCATTCGATTTTGCACAGCTGATTTGACACTTCGGCTGGCTCCGACATAGGCTTTCAATCAGCTGGAATATATAAATGTCAGCTCCCCAAAAATCCGCAAATAAGCCCAGCGGCTCCCAGCCAATTTACATCGGTCCCGCCGGCTGGTCCTATCCCGATTGGAAACGCATCCTTTATCCCGAGCCGCGCCCCAAAGGTTTTCACGAAGCCACTTTCCTCGCCGAATTTTTCAACACCATCGAAATCAATACCTCCTTCTACCATCCGATGCAACCGGCCCACGCCGAACAATGGATCGAGCGTGTCGCCGCTAACCCGAAATTCCTTTTCACCGCAAAACTCTGGCGCAATTTTACCCACGACGACTCCACCACCGCCGCCGCCGTGGCCCTGGTCCGCGCCGGCTTCGACATTCTGCAAAACGCCCAGCGCCTTGGCGCCATGCTGCTGCAGTTCCCTTTTTCGTTTCACCACACGCCCGAAACCATGAAGCGTCTCACCGTCCTCCTCGACCAGTTTCACGATTACCCGCTGGTCGTCGAAGTGCGCCACTCCTCCTGGGCCAAAAAAGAATTCTACGATTTCCTGCACCAGCGCCGCGTCGGTTTCTGCAATATCGACCAGCCGGTCATCGGCCGCTCCATCGTCCCCAGCGAACGCGTCACCTCGCCCATCGGCTACGTTCGCCTGCACGGCCGCCGTTACGACACTTGGTTCAGCGACGACCCCGATTCCCCGCCTTCCGAACGCTACAACTATCTTTACTCCGCGGCGGAACTCGAACCCTGGGCCAAACGCATCGAGCACGTGGCCGAAACCGCCGACAAAACTTTCGTCGTCACCAACAATCATTTTCAAGCCAAAGGAATCGTCAACGCCTTGGAGCTGATGAATCTGCTCTCCAGCCAAAAAGTAAAAGTCCCCGAACCGCTGCGCAGCCACTACCCGCAACTCGAATCCATCGCCGACGCTCCCGCCAAAGAACCCACGCTTTTCCCGCTGCTTCCTAAGCAGTAGTCGCGCACGCCGGACACTCACCCGCGCCGTGCCCGCGTCGTCATTCTGAGCGAAGCGAAGGATCTCATCCATTGAGCTTCACTCAGGTCATGGCCGCTCATCTCCCTCGCGCTTTGCATAACGCAAACGCACGCGCACAAAGACACCGCACCAGGATTCCAAATGGAATTTCCAGATCAGTCGTCGAGGAAGGAACTTACTTCTTGAAGAGGTCTTCGAAGGCCTTTCGTGCGTCGTTCGGACGCCCGGGATTGATCGCCGCCGGCACCGCCGCGGCATATTGCACCGGCGAAGTATCTTTTTCCACCGTCATGCGAAATTCGTAGAATGGGCAATCGTTCTGCGCATCCTTCTTCGCGATGCGCACTAGAATCGGCTGGGTACATTCAAATTGCCGGCCGGTGTCGAAATTCGCGCACTGTTTGCAGCAATGCAAAGGCGTCTTGCATCGCGGACATTCGCCATTCGGATCGAACCCCGCCATCAACACGCTGCCGCAACTCGCGCAGCGCCCGCGCATCACCGTTCCCACCATGCGCGGCGTTCGCGGACCCATCGCGTCCTGCTTCGGCCGCGGCTCGCCCGTCGGGCGATCCGGCCGGTCCGGGCGGTCAGCCCGGTCCCGTTTTTTTTCCTGCGCATCGCGGTCGCTATAACCGCGCTGCCGGTACTTTCTATCCATGAAGCCTCCTACAACAAAAAACTCTCGCCGAACCTCGCCGTTTCTGCGCCCTAACCAAAAAATCCGCGCAGAAACTCAGCGCACGTACCAATTTTAAGATTGGCTCAGGCACAACTCGCGTGCATCCAGTTCTCTCGGACGTTCTTCGGCGTGCGGAATCGTCGCAAACGATGGCTCAGCTCGATACGCGTCGTATTGATTCTTTCCAGGCGGAAATCACCGCGGTCCTTGGCGGACCGCAAGTTCAAAACACACTCGCCGAGTTCGGTTAATTCGACGGGAAGGAAATCGGCTAGCGCGTTACGGATACGGTGCCCGAAACATCGGGCGCCGTCTTCCCTATAGAATACCTCTCCCGTCGAAATAGCAATACCCATTTTCGGGCGACCCATGCGATTAGGAACCATCACCCCTGACCATCAATGACCCCGTTCTGGCACCGGCCACCGGCCTCGGCGCTCAACCGCCAGCGCGAAACGCCGCGCTGCTCAACGCTTGCCGTTGTTCCGCCTCGCCCAGAATTTGCACAATCCTTCAAACGCCAAATCCGGTTGTAAGAATTGACGCGCCTCGCCGAATTCGGCGAGCAGCGCTTCCGCCGCCAAATATCCGCTGCGCACCGCTCCTTCCATCGTCGACGGCCAGCCCGTCCGCGTCCAATCCCCCGCCAGCACCAGATTCTTGATCGGGCTTTGCTGCCCCGGACGGTAGCGGTCCACTCCAATCTGTGGAGAAAACGTGGCGTTCACTTCCTTCACCACCGTAGCCTTCACCAATTTCGCATCGCGCGTCGCCGGCAACACGTCCGCCATCTCGCGTACACACAAATCAATAATTTCCTGCCGCGACTTCGGCACCAGCTCGTACGAAGCGCTGATCACCAGCTGCAGATATTGCCCCGCGTCCTCCGCCGCCCCGGCGCCGCCCGCGCTCTTCGCTTCGGACAATTCCGATTTGTTGAAGACCCACTGCGTGGTGTGATCGAGCAGCGTCAAAAACGGTTCACTCATCACTTTGCGGTCGTACCACAAATGCACGCCGGTAATCGGCGAGGTCTTGATGTGCCGCACGCCTTCCAGCGGCCCGCCCGCCGCGCCAAATTCCGCGGGCAGCAATTCCAGCAGTTCATTCTGCGGCACCGCACAAATACAACCGTCCGCCGCGATCTCCGTCCCATCCGCCAGCGCTGCGCCCGCGAACCGGCCACCGCTCACCCGGATCTCGCGCACATTCCCGCGCATCCGAACTTCTCCGCCCTTGCGCACCACCGCGTCCCGGCAGCCGTCGTACAAATCCGCCAACGGCACCAGCGGAATGCCCACCTGGTATCCGGTCCTGCTCCCCAGAAACGCCTTCCAGAAAACTTCGATCCCATACCGCGCGTCGGTCTGCGCCAATTCTTCATCCAGCGCGCTCACCAGCACCACTCGCCAAAATCTTTCAATCGCGCTGCGCGTCTGCTTCATCCGCTGCAGCCAGGCCAGCATCGAAACGCCTTCGATATTCGGCGGATTCCCGCCCGCCGTCGCGATCGCCATCATCGCGTTGGCGATGCCCCACTTGTCCGCCAGCGACAGGGCGTCAAAAAATAAAAACGACGGCATCATGTGCAGCGGCGGCGGCAGCGGCGCCGCCGCAATCGTCGAACGTTTCCCTGCCGCGTCCACAAAAAATAATTTGTCGTAGAAACGGATTTTTTCGCCCGCGCCCACTCGTTGGTAAAAATCCGCGAGGTTGGTGCAGCACCCCAGCGTCACATGCTGGCAGTTGTCCACTTCGCTGCCGTCCGGCAGCGTGTAGGAAGTTGCGCGGCCGCCCAGGTGCGGGCGCTTTTCGATCAGCCGGACCTGCAGTCCTGCATCAGCCAGCGCGACGGCGGACGACAGCCCCGCCAATCCGCCGCCGATCACCAGAACGCTTTGCGAGGGCATCCTTCTTCCACCAACCCGTCATCCCCGCCGTCAGGAGAAATTGGATTTTTTCGGCGCTCGACGTCGAAATCCGCGAACTGAAAACGTCGAAGTCGCGCTCTTCGATCCGCGCGAGCAACGTGCTGTACGTCCGGACCAGCGCCCACAACGTGGCCCGGCTGTCCGCATTGATTTTTTTCACCAGCGGCGCGCCTTCCGCATACATCTGCCAGGCGCGGTCCGCTTCGAATTCCAGCAGATCGCGAATCCTCGGCGTCACCGGCCCGCGCAATTCCTCCGCGCGCACGCCAAACCGGTCCAGATCCTCTTGCGGCAAATAAACTCGCCCGATCGCGTAATCGCTGCCTACGTCGCGAATAATATTGGTTAGTTGAAACGCGAGCCCCAAGCGCTCCGCCAAATCCGGCGCCTTCGGGTCGCTGAAACCAAAAACATGAATGCAGGTCAGCCCCACGGTGCCCGCGACGCGATAGCAATATTCCGACAGCCGGTCGAAGGTCGCGTAGGTCGCGACCGTCAAGTCCATTTCCGCACCCAAAATTAAATCGTGAAAATACCGCGTCGGAATTTCAAACCGCGCGATCGTATCGGCCAGCGCCGGGAACACCGCGTGCCCGCCCGTCCGGCCGTCCACCGCGTCGTCCAACATCCCGCGCCAGCGCGCCAGGCCCTGGCGCTTCGACTCCAGATCTCCCGGCTCGTCCGACACATCGTCGATCAGCCGCATGAAGGCGTACAACGCGCACAGCGCGTTGCGCTTCTCGCGGCGCAAACCATAAAACGCCAAATAAAAACTGCTCTTCGATGCCCGCGCAATACGGTTGCACTCGTCATACGAATTGCGCACCGCTTCGGTATAGCCATTAAACTTAGTCGCGCCCGTCGCTTTTTCTTCTTCGGCCATCACCGATTCAACGATGGAGCGGCTGTCTCGGTCGGGATCCGCCTTCAGCCTTGCGTCCTGATCTTGTACCGGCCGCCGCATCCGATCGCCCGAAAATGAATCAGAGTTCTTGCTAAATCGCGAGAACGCCGTAACCGCCAGCGTCTGCGTCAGCAACTTGACCTGCGTCAATTTGCTAACCGAAGGCCGCGCTTGCAGCGTGTTGTACCCGGAAGACTCGATCGCGTCCAAAATTGCCAGCCCGCCGCGCGTGAACATCTCCAGGTCGGTGCGCAGGAAGGGCTGCACCGTCCTGGCCAGCGGCCTTCCCGCGTCAAACAACTCTCGCGTCCGCGCGATCAGCGATTGCATCAGCGCGACATAACGCAGATCGAATTTCTTTCCGACAATATCCGCGTCCGTCAAACCGTGTGCCGCCAGCGCTTCGAGCGGAATATAAATTCGCCCTTTTTCTAGATCGACCGACACATCCTGCCAGAAATTCGCCAGCTGCAAAGCGGTGCAGGTCGCATCCGACATGGCCTGGCGCGCTGCGTCGCGATACGAGCACAAATACAGCACCAGCCGCCCCACCGGATTCGCCGAATACACGCAATAGTCGTAGACCGCATCCCACGTCGCGTAACGCTTTACGGTTTGATCCTGGCGGAAAGCACGCAACAAATCGCTGAACGGCGCAATCGGAATATTCTTCGCGCGAATCGTTTCCCGCAGCGCAATCAAAACCGGATGCGACGGCCCCGGCCCGTCCGTGGCGTAAATCAATTTCAATTCGTCTTCCCAGGCGTCCAGCAACTGTAGCGCCCGCGCCGAATTGGCAACCTCATCGCCCAAATCATCCGCCCACCGGCAATACGCGTACACATTATAAAAATGCTGGTGCAATTCGCGTGGCAGCAGCCACGAAACCACATTGAAATTTTCGTAGTGGTGCGTCGCCAGCCAGCGCGTGTAGCGCTCCGCTTCCGCCGGAGCACAATTGGCCGCAGGGAGATTGCGCGCGATTTCCAGTTCAGGTGTTGGCAGCATGGTGCCCAGCGTGCCCTGCAGCGTGGCGCTTCAGGGAATGACCGCGGTCTTCAATTCGCCGTTTCGGTTTTTCATGTCCTGAAACAGCTTCGGCAATTCGTCCAGATTCACTTCGCCCGTCACAAAATCGCTGGCGCGGATTTCCCCGCGCGCGATTGTTTCCAGCGCTTCGCGAATGAATTGCGGCGTGTGATGAAAAGTGGACTTGATGGTGATCTCGGCGTAATGCAGCGCCGCTGGATCGATTTTCACTTCGGTTCCCGACGGGCAGCCGCCGAACAGATTCACCGTGCCGCCCTTGCGCACGATTTGCAGCGCCCATTCCCAGGTTTGCGCGCGCCCTACCGCTTCGATCACCGCGTCCGCCCCGCGCGCGCCTTCGGTCAATTGGCGCACCGCCGCCACCGGATTTTCCGTCTGGGCCACATCGAACGCCGCCGTCGCGCCCAGCCGCTTGGCGATATTCATCTGGCTCTGGCCTTTGCCGATCGCAATGACCCGCACCTTGCGCTGCGCCAAAATGCGAATGAATTTCAAACCAATCGCGCCGCAGCCGATCACCACCGCGGTGTCGCCCGCCTTGATTCCCGTCTCATGAATTCCGCGCAGCACGCAAGCCAGCGGTTCGGTCATGGCCGCGTCGGCGTAGGTGACGCCGTCGGGAATTTCCAGCATGTTCTGCCGCACGATTCGCCCAGGAATCCGGATGTACTCCGCGTACGCTCCGTTGTTGAACAGCAAATCTTCGCAAAGATTCGGCTGGCCTTTCTTGCAATAAAAACAAACTGTGCATGGCGCCGAATTCGCCGGAAAAACGCGCATGCCTTTGCGCACGCCGCCGTTCACCCGGCTGCCGGTTTCTTCAATCACTCCCGCGAGCTCGTGGCCGAACAGCGCCGGCGGCTTGATCATTCGCGCGTGATACCCGCGCTTCCACACTTTCAGGTCCGTGCCGCAGGTCAGCGCCACCTTAACCCGGACCAGGACTTCGTCTTCCTTGATTTCGGGAATGTCGACGGTCTCGATCTTCAGATCTTCGACGCCATACAGGATGGCGGCCGACATGTGCCCATTTCTTTCTTTATCAGTGCTCATGCGTGTGTTATCACCACTTTTAGCGTGTCCTCCGCGGGATGAGCCGCGAGCTCCAACGCTTCCGCGATCCGTTCGAGTGGAAATCTATGAGATATGAGTTCGCGTACCGGTAAGCGGCGCTCGAACACAAGTGCCGCGGATTCGGCTTGATCGTCCACCGAAGCGCTGTAACTTCCGAGGATTTCTTTCTCTTCGACACCCACCGCTGCAGCCGGAAAGTCCAGTTGCATCACCGGATCATTATGGGCAAAGAGTAGCACGCGACCGCCGGGCCGCGCTATCGCCAGCGCTTCCGGAACCAGTGCCGGGCTGGGCACAGCGACCAGCACCGCGTCCGCGCCCCGTCCGCCGGTTCGTTCGCGCATTTCCTGCTGCAGATTCTGTTTGGTCGGGTCGAAGACTTCTTTCGCGCCGAATTTCAAGCTGGCCGCGCGCCGCCCCGCCATCGGATCGCTCGCGTAAACTTCCGCGCCTTCGTATTTCGCCAGGATCATCAGCAACATGCCGATCGGCCCCTGGCCGATCACCAGCACCGTCTCGCCTTTCCCCACCCGCGCCTTGCGCACCGCTTTCAGGCAGGTGTTCACCGGCTCCACAAACGTCGCTTCTTCGAAGCTCACCTCATCCGGCAGCACGATCATTCCGCGTTCCACAATCCAGGGCATGGCCCGCACGTATTCGCCGAACCCGCCGCCGTTGGGATCGCCCAGCCCCGCCGTCAGTCCGGTCTTCTTGTACCCGGCGCATTGCGAAAACAATTTCTGCTCGCAGTAAAAACAATCGCCGCAGGGAATGTGGTGGAAACTGACCACCCGGTCGCCTACTTTAAATTTTGTAACTCCGCGTCCGATCTTCACTACCGTTCCGGCCAGCTCGTGCCCCAGCACCTGTGGCGCGGCGACAAATCCGTGATGAATCTTCTTGATGTCCGTCCCGCAAATTCCGCACGCCGCTACCCGGAACAAAAGCTCCCCTTCGCCAATTTCCGGAATCGGCAATGTTTCCACCACCACTTGCCCCTTGCCGCGATACACCCCGGCCCGCATCTTCCCGCCGTGCGCCGGCGTCCTGTGCTGCGTTCCGAGCTGTTCGATGGTCTGGCTCATAATCTGCTAGCTGTGCACCACTTTTTCAAAACGAGCGGCTTCACCGTTGTCCTGTGCCGCCAGCCGCTCGATGTAGTTCTCCAAAAACTCCGCCAGCCGGTTGGCCGCCGCGCTGCTTTGCTTCCCCAACCGGATCAGCGCCGGAATTTTCGACGGGTCGCTCGCAATCTGCCGCGCCAGTTTCCCTTTCATGACGTGGCCGCACTCGTCGATCGAGCCGCTAAAATCCATCGGCAACTTCTGATCGAATCGATCCGAAATCGCCCGAATCGCTACTGCCGGCACCTTACGCTCGGCCGCTACGGACAGAACTGCGTAGCTTTCCATTTCTACCGCCTCGCCAAACTTTGCCAGGCTCGCCTTCTCTTCCAGCGACTCCGCGATATTTTCTACGCTGACGAAGCAGTTCACTTCAGCCACGCCGTTTGCCCGCAACGCGTCTTCGACCAATCTCGCGTCACACGGAATCGTTTCGGCTTGGCCACGCCGCCGAACCGCACCGGCGACCAGCAGATCCGCAACCTCGTACTCCGCCCGCAACGCACCCGCGAAACCCGAAGAAATGCACGCGCTATGTTCGATTGCCAACGCCGCTTCCACCGCTCGTCGCGCGTTAACCGGGCCCATCCCGGTCAATATCACTCCTACGCTCGTCGCCCCGATCTCGGCCGTATAAATGGGAACATTGCCTAATTTCCTGGCTACAAATCCTCGCGATTTCCGCCACGGCGCAAACTCAGCCTCAACCGCGAATGTCACCAGAATCTTCAAGTCATTTCCTCAAGCCGCCGCCGGATGCGCCGCGCCCTTGCTCGCCGCCAAACTCGGAACGTAGCCATGGTCCGCGTACCACCGCACCGCGCGCTCCAGCCCCGCTTCAATCTTTCCCGGTGCGTAACCCAATTCCCGCGCCGCCTTGTCGCTCTCCACAAACATTTTGTGCCGCGACATCTTCACGCCTTCTACCGGAATCTGCGGCTCGCGCCCCGCCAGCCGCGAATACCACTCGTCGGCGTACCCGGCAGCTAACGCTACCACATGTGGTAGCTTTAAGCGCGGTGCGCGTCTTCCGGTAATCGCCGCCAGCGCATCCAGAATTTCCTTCAGCGTCATGTTGCGCCCGCCCAGAATATAACGCTCGCCGCTGCGCCCTTTTTCCGCCGCCAGCAAATGTCCCGCGGCCACATCCTCCACCGCCACCACATTCAAACCCGTATCCACGTACGCCGGCATTTTCCCCAACAGAAAATCCAGAATGATTCTACCCGTCGGCGTCGGCTTCCAATCCCCCGGACCCACCGGCGCCGTGGGATTCACAATCACCACCGGAGCCCCAGCCTTCGCCGCGTCCAGAGCCACCTGCTCCGCCAAAAATTTCGACCGCTTGTAGTGCCCGATCATTTCTTCCAGGCGCGCCGCGGTGGCTTCGTTCGGCAGCGCCGCGCCATGCTGCGGCATCGCAATCGTCGCTACCGTGCTGGTATAAACGATGCGCTCCACGCCCGCGCGCTCGGCCGCCGCAATCAGCCGCCGGGTCCCCTCTACATTACTCTCGTAAAGCTCTTCTGGATGTTGGGTCCACAACCTATAATCCGCGGCTACGTGAAACACCCGGCGCACGCCGCGCATCGCGCGTTCGATCGACCCCGCATCCCGCAGGTCCCCTTCCGCGCGTTCCACCCGCAGATCTTCCAGCAACTTGAAATTACTCGTGGGACGGACCAGTACCCGGACATTTTCTCCGGAAGAGACAAGCTGGCGAGCGACGTGACTACCGACGAAACCGGTCGCGCCGGTAACGAGCGTGGTCATATAACGCGAATTGCCTTATTTCCAGGCTGCGGCAACTTCTCCCCCCGCGCTTCCCTGCGAAATCCTGCACCCGCCAAAATTTCCGGCGAGTTTACCTTCTAAATTCCTTGGATGAGTGACGCGCCACACTCGCGCTCGACTGCAAACCGCGCGCGCCTTTATCGGTGGTCGGGATCCGCGGCCAGCTTCACTTCTTCGGCGGGAATCTGCACGCCCACAAACCTGCGCCGGCCCTTGCGCAAATTGTCGTAACGCGCCAGCGCGTACAACGGAAACGCATTCCGGTAGATGTGGTATTTCAAATAGAACACGCACGGAAATCCGGTCCCGGTGAATTCCGCTTCGTCCCACGATCCGTCGGCTTTCTGATTTTCCACCAGCCAGCCCACCGCGCGCTCCACGTTCGCGTCATTCGGACCCACCACCGCCAGCAATCCAATCAGGCCCCACGCAGTCTGCGACGCCGTGCTCTTGCCTTTCCCCTTCAGCGTCTCGTCGTAATACGAAAGAATCGATTCGCCGAATCCGCCATCCGGATTCTGCACCGACTTCAGCCACTTCGCCGCCTTCTGCCCTTCCGCGCCCGTCGATTGCCCAATCGTTTCCAGCGCCCGCAGCACGCCGCTGGTCCCGTAAACGTAATTTACGCCCCAGCGCCCGAACCACGCGCCTTCATCCGTCTGTTCATGCCGGATAAACGAAGTCGCCCGCTGCAAAATCGGATGCTCCGCCGGCCAGCCCATCTGCCCCAGGCATTCCACCGCGCGCGCCGTTACGTCCGCCGTCGACGGGTCCAACATCGCGTTGTGGTCCGCGAACGGAATGTGATTCAAAAACTGCAAATTATTTTCGTGGTCGAACGCGCCCCATCCGCCATCCGCGTTCTGCATGCTCAAAAACCATTCCAGCCCGCGGCGCATCGATCGCCGCAGCGGCTCCACATCCGGATCGGCCACCCGCCCCAGCGCCATCAACACAAACGCCGTGTCGTCCGTGTCCGGATAAAAATCATTCTTGAATTCAAACGCCCAGCCGCCCGGCGCCGCATCTTTATTCTTCACCTGCCAGTCGCCCGGTCCCAAAATCTGGTTTTTCACCACCCAGCGCTCGGCGGCAATCAACGACGGATGCGCCGGGTCAATTCCTGATTCTTCCAAGGACACCATGGCGATCGCCGTATCCCACACCGGCGAAATGCACGGCTGCACTCGCAGCGTGTCGCCTTCTTCAATTTCGTATCGCGCCAGGAAATTAATTTCGCGCGCCACCAAGGGATCATCCGGATCGGCGCCTTCGGCCAGCAATGCAAAAATCGAATTCATCATCGCCGGATAAATCGTGCCCAGTCCTTCGCTGCGCTCCAGCCGCTCCACCATCCACTTGCGCGCCATCGAATGAGCCAATTCGCGGAACGGTTTCCACGGCAGCCGTTCGTACAGCCGCAACCCGCGGTCCAGCGTCAAAAACAAATTCTTCCAGGAAATTACGCTGGCATCCCACTTGAACGATTTCGGCTTGCTGCCCGGCTCTCGGAACAATTCCGTCGCGGTCACGCCTTCCGGCAAACGCCAATCCGGCTTGTGCGCGTACACCAACGCCAGCGGAATCACAATCCCGCGCGTCCACGACGACATCTGGTAAATGTTGATCGGCACCCAGTCCGGCAGCAGCATCAGCTCGGGCGGAATGCACGGCACGATGCTCCACGGCACCGCGCCCACCATCGCCAGATAAAAACGCACGTAGGAATTCGTGCCTTCAATCCCGCCCAGCTCGATAACCTTATCTTTCGCGCGCACCAGGTCCGGATCCGCCGCCGGCTGCCCCGCCAACCGCAGCGCCATGTACGCCTTGATCGTCGCGTTTAATTCCGACGGGCCGCCTTCGAAAATATTCCACCCGCCATCCGGCAGCTGCTTCTTACGGATGTAGTTGGCCAGCTTCGCCACCTTCGGCGAATCCAGTTGATCCAGAATGTGCAAATAGAGGATGTAATCCGACTCGAGAGTCGTGTCGGCTTCGAGTTCCGACCACCAGTAGCCTTCCTGCGTCTGCGTTGACAGCAGGTAATTCCGGCTGTTCGCGAGGGCCTGTTCGGTCTGGGAGTCTAGGTTCCGGCTGCGGACTGTGGCGGTCCCAAGTGAACTGGAGTTCATCGGGTCCTTAGCTCGCATCCTTGCTTCGGGTGTCATCTATAGCGTTCCTCAGGTGAAGCCCACTCTTGCGTCCCGGAGTTTCTGGGCGAAACCGCCGCGAAACCTTCCGTTTTCTCGGGCTATCCAATAACGATTCCCGGCACCGCATGTCGGCCGGATACCTAACGGAGCCAACCCTGCGAAGCGATGCCTTTTTTTGACGCTTTTTGGATTCGGAACCGTGGCCTTAGACTTAACGTCACTATTATCTTCGGCTTTCGACTTATGGTCAATCGAAAATGCCGTTAAGTGCCATTACCAAAACCGTACCCTCTCCACCGGCTGCCTGCCCCCGAACATGGGATGATCAGAGGTAGGCGAAGGTTTCCCTCTAATTTTCGCCTCCGTGCCTACCGCTTACGGTCGTCTTCGAGCTTCCTGATTCGGGAAGCCAGGTCGGGCAGCCTCGATATCCACCCATACTGCTCCTTGAACCGCTCGATCGGCCGCGCCGGAGTACCCCAAACCACATCTCCACCGCGAATCGTCTTCCCGGTCGGGATCCCCGCCTGGGCCCCCAGGATCGCCCCATTCTCAACCGTGCAGTGGTCGGCGATGCCCACCTGGCCGCCGATCATCACGCTATCTCCGATGGACGTACTGCCGGAGATACCCACCTGCGCCGCCACCACCGAATTCTCCCCAATTTTCACGTTGTGCGCGATTTGCACCAGATTATCGATTTTCACCCCCGCCGCGATCTCGGTGGCGTCCAGCGACCCGCGGTCCACACACGAATTGCACCCAATCTCGACGTCATCGCCAACCTCCACCCTTCCCACCTGTGGAAATTTGACGTGCCGGCCTTCGCCGAACACATAACCGAAACCATCTGCGCCAATCACCACTCCCGAATGAAGCTCCACCCGGTCCTTAATCGTCGCTCCGGCATATAAAGTGACCCGCGGATGCAACCTGCAATCCCGGCCGACCTTCGCTCCCCGGCCAATAAAACAAAACGCGTCCAATTCGCTTCCGTGCCCGATCTCCGCCTCGTCTTCGATCACCACGTACGGCCCAATCCGAATCCCCGCCGAGAGCCGCGCCGAATTCGCCACGATCGCCGTCGGATGAATTTCGGCGCGCAGCGCAGGGCGCGGCAGCAGCCACGCCGCCGCCTTCGCAAAAGCAAACTTTGGGCTCTTCACCTCTAACGTGGTTTTTCCCGCAAGCTCCATGCCTGCTGGAACCAGGACACACAAAGCTTCCGAGCCGGCCGCCCGCTCCAGATGCCGCGGCGAGTCCACATAAATCAAATCTTCCGCGCGCGCCGCGTCAGGATTGGCCACACCGCTCACCGGCAGATTCCCGTTTCCCAGAATGGTCGCTCCTAAAAATTCAGCGAGTTCGTTCGCAGTCCGCATCTTTCTTACCTCTCCTGTCTTCCCTTCGAATGGAATCCCGGATATCAATTCGTTAAAAAACGATCCGTCGAGAACTCTTGGAGTGCGGCGGCTTTTTACCCTGAGCAACGAAGGGGCCGCCGCTTTTCCCAGTCGCCAGCGCCCCAAACCGAGCGCGTAGCCCCTCCACTCGCAACCACCGCATCTCGAATTTCAAAACGAATACATTGGCGGGTCACCCGGCGGACGCGTCTTCCACCGTTTGTGCACCCACAACCACTGATCCGGATATTGCCGCACGTGTTCTTCGATCACCTGCGTAAACCGCTGCGTATTTTCGATCACATCCGCTTCTTCGTCGTCCGTCCGCGCCAGCTCCACCGCTTTTTCGAATCGCAGCCGGTATTTCCGCCGCGCCGTATCCCAAATCAAAAACCCCGGCACCACCGCCGCATCGGTGCGCAACGCCAGCCGCGCCAGTCCCGAACTCGTCGACGCCGGCGCCCCAAAGAAATTCACGAAAACCCCTTCGTCCAACGACGTGTTGTGGTCCATCAGAATCCCGACGGTCCCCGCCTCGCCCAAGACCTTCAGAATCGCCCGCGCCGATTTATTCTTGTCGATCGGCCGATTTCCCGACAGGCAGCGATATCCATTAATCAGCGCGTCCACCCGCCGGTTCGCCACCGGCCGCACCAGAAAATGCAACGGATAGCCGTACAACGCATGCGCGAACGACGAAAGCTCCCAAGCACTCATGTGCCCGGTCAAAAAAAGCACACCCTTGCCCAACCGCTTGGCCGCGTCGAAATTCTCAAACCCATCGATCACCACGATCTGCTCGATGTTCTCCCGCGAATATTTCGGCAGCTGCGAAAATTCCCCGGCCAGCCAGCCGACCTGCTGAATCATTCGCCCAATGACTTCCTCGCGCCTCTTCCCGCTCCACTCCGGAAACGCAATCTCCAAATTCGCGAGCGCCGCCCGCCGCAGGGGCGTGCGCAACCGGTAAGCCATCCACGCAAAGCTGGCCCCCACCAATCGTGCCGCGCTCCGCGGCAACCAGCCCAGCAGCTTCAGCCCCAGCCACGCCCCAGCATATTCAATCCACTCACGCATCGCGCGCCATTATGCAAGACCCACCACAACCAACACCAGCGCCGTGCTCGCCTCGATTTCCCGGCGGGCTCCGCCGTCTGACGAGCGTGGGATTGCGGGCAACTGCGATGAACTGCGGACCAGTGGAGTTGTGCGGTGGTTGCAAATCCGGTGTGGTGAAACTCAATTTGTGAGATTTGCCGGGGCCCCATTTTGACCGTCGAGGTTCGATTCTTGCGAGCGAGCTGTCGAGAATAGGATCAGCATCATTCCGGCGATCCACAGGAAATAACCCTCCCGCGGATTGAGCTGCTCGACATAGAAAACGATCCAAGAAAACGGGATCATCAGCAGTATGGCGATTCGCAGGGCTCTGACCAGGCGGTGATGCGTCCCGCGTAAAATTAGAACGGCCGCTGCCCAAAAAACCAAATTGATCAACCCGCTTATTTCCAGCGAAACCGCCCTGGCGAGCGAATTTCTATAATCCTCCCCCCACGGCGCGACTAGCGACACGTAATCTCAGTCGTATCCACGAACCGAGACAAACGAAAATCCGCGGCCAACCACAGCCGTCACAAAAAAACTGGTGACGTAGATCAGAAGTCCCAGCCAAACGAGACGGTTTTGGATTTTCATCGCGACCTCAAGCGCCCGCGGGACCCGGACCGCACTTCGCTGCCAACGTGCCCGTGGAGGTGAGGCGGGTGACTAGCAATGGTAGCGCGCTTGTCGGGGTTGGAGGATACGATCTGGCGGTCAGTTACGGCCAATGCTAGCAGGCCTTGGCGGAGATTTTCCTCGGACCTGCGATGGGCGTTCCGCCGCCCCGCTCTTCCTTGCCTGCAATCTCGATTTCCGAACATACCACTCACTTGTCATCCCGAAGCGCAGCGAGGGATCTGCTTTTTACGATCCGCCGATGCACCCAGCAGCCCGCACCACACGTCAACGCCGTCGCCTTTCGTCAGGGCACGGTTTCAACCGTGCCGTTAGGTCCCGTCTCAAGAAAAAACGTCCGCGCGAATCGCGCGCCTTTTGCGCCGTTCGCGCACGCCGTGGCTGCATCCGCATCATCGCCGCTACGCCGGGCGCACCTTCACCCCCCGCGACGCACTTTCACCAGCCCAATCCGCTCGCCTCCGTAGATCGACTTTGAATGTTAAACTCGACGCGCCTTGACCGAACCGCAACCAACCTCATCGCCAAAAACAAATCTCGCCGCGATTTTCTCCGCGGTGGCCGTCATCGGCATCTGCCTTTTCAGCCATCTCGGCGCCCTCGGCCTCGTCGGTCCCGACGAGCCCCGCTACGCATGGATCGCCCGCGCCATGGCTCAAACCGGCGACTGGGTCACACCCCGCCTGTACGGCAGCCCGTGGTTCGAAAAGCCCATCCTTTATTACTGGGCCGCAGCGCTAGGTTTCGCCCTGCGCTTACCCGCGGAGTGGGCCGCGCGTTTGCCATCGGCCATCGCCGCCCTCGCCGCGGCCCTCGCCATCGCCTGGCTCGGAAAGAAACACTACGGCTCCGCGCTGGAGAATCAAAGCGGCGACCACGCCTTCGTGATAAGCCCTGCCCTACTCGCGCCCATGATCTTTTCCGCGAGCCTGGCAGCGATCGGTTTTGCGCGCGCCGCCACTCCCGACATGCTTTTCAGCGCTTCGATTGCCCTGGCGATGGCCGCCGCCGCAAGTTGTCTCCGCCGAGCGGGCGCGTTGCGCAACGGCAACGCTGCTTCGACCCACAATCAAAAACTCTCCGCCGGAACTCTCGCCCTCTTCGGCGCGTTCCTTGGCCTCGGCGTCCTAGCCAAAGGCCCCGCAGCAGTGATTCTCGCTGGAGGAGCCATCGGCATCTGGGCGCTCGCCACCAAGCAACTCCGCGCGGCGCTCTCCCTCGCGCATCCGATTGCGATCGCGGCGTTTTGCGTGGTCGCGTTGCCCTGGTACCTAATCTGCGCCCGCCGCAATCCCGATTTCCTCCACATATTTATTTTTCAGCATAATTTCGAACGCTATCTGACCCCGGTGTTCCAGCACATCCAGCCTTTCTGGTTTTTCGTCCCGATCACGCTGCTCGCAGTCCTCCCCTGGACGCCATTTCTGCTCTCCACCGTCTCGGAAGGCCGCACCATGCGCGCCAACACCTGGAAAAATTCCCCGGGATTCTTCTTCGCCTGCTGGGCCCTCTTCCCCATTTTGTTTTTTAGTTTTTCGCAATCAAAACTGCCCAGCTACATCCTGCCCGCGATCCCCCCGCTCGCGCTCTTAATCGCCGTAAGCGCATGCCGGGCCTCAGCACATAGTCGCCGTCTCCTCACCGTGATCTCGTCTGCGATCGCGATCACCTGGCTCGTGGTCGGGGTCGCTGCCTGGGAATATTTCGCCGCCGACCCGCAATCAGGACTGGCCAGCAAATTGGTCTTGATCGTCGCGCTAATCGCCGCGGTTTTGTGTTTCGTATTTGGATTCCGCTCAAATCTCAAATCGCTGATTCTTACCTCGGCCTGGGCGGTGGCCATCTCTGTCGAGCTAGCCGGCTTCGCGCTGCTCCCGGCCATCGATCCCTCCGTTTCCGCGCGCGACCGCGCCACCATGATCTCCGGCCAGCCCGGGACCAACTTCTACACCTTCCACCTGCATCGTTCCTGGAATTACGGCTTGGCTTTCTACGCGGGACGTCCGCCGGAGGAATGGTCGCCGGAAAATTCCGGCGCCGCCACTCTGCTGACCACATCACAAGGTTTGATCGAACTGAAAAAGCTGGGGAGATTCACCGGCTCAGTGAATCCGCAGGAACGCGGCATCCGCTACGTAAAACTTGAACCCGTCACCCGCTAATTCTTTGCGGGGGTACCACTCGGCGGCAAACTCTGCAGGAAAAATCCCACCACCTGCGTCTCATAATTTTTCCGCGAATCGTCGGACATCGCCGAATACGCCGCATTGGTCCGCACCACCTGCTTGGGGTCCGGCGCGCGATTAAACATATCCATCGTCTCGGTGGCCAGCACCTGTTGGTCTTGTGCCACAAAAAATAATTTGGGCACGCCTTTCGTCGCCGGCAGTTGACCCGTCACCGGCGGCTGAGCCCGGAATGGATAATTCAGCATCCGGAATCCAAAATCGGAAACCTTGTCGACCATCGGCAGCACGGTCAGGCCCGACCGCTTTATTTCGCTCTGCACAAATACCCGCGGATCCGAATACGCGTCGTCCACGATGAACGCCTTCACCCGCGGATCGGAGGTGGCCACTTCCAGCACCACGTACCCGCCCATATCCACGCCCCACAAGCCAAACCGCGTGGGATCCACATCGTCGCGCGCCGCAATCGCCTGAATCGCGCTCCGCAGTTCTCCCACTTCGCGATACCCCAGGGTGGTGCCCGGCAAATTATTTCCGTGCCCCGCAAAGTCAAAGGTAAACACGTTGAATTGCTGATCCTGCAGCGCGCTCACCAGCGTCAGCACATCCGAGCGCTGCGACCCGTACCCGTGGCACACGATAATCGTCGGCGCGCCGCGCAGCCCCGGAAAGAAAAACCCTTCCCGGCTTCCTCCGCCGGCCACCGGGAAAGACATGGTCACCGGATGCCCCATCATCACGCTCAAATCATACGAAGCCGCCACCCGCTGCGGCCGCACAATCTGGTAAACCAAAAAACCCGACACCGCCGCCACCGCCACAAACACAAATAGCGCAATGGCCAGTAGGCTGGTTAGCATCTTGGCCACACTTAAATTGGGGAAGTGAAAGTTGGGTAGCGCCATGCTGGGTATGAGGACGCCAACACTTCCGCGCCTCGTCGAAATGGATGTTAGCACGGAACATCCGCGCCTTTTCCGGGCGCAACTGCTGACCCCGTTATGTTTAGGGCAATTTGTACGGGTTGGTAATGCTGCCGCGCACGTCTATAATGATGGCAGGTAAACCGGGCTCTTGACGCAAATCCTCGATCTTCGCCAAATCCAGTCGCGCTCGCTCGAGCCGCTGTTCCAGGAAGAAATCCGCCACTGGCGCGACGAACTTCACTGGGACTATCGCCCCTCGGTCGAGCTCATCAAAAAATTCATCGACTCGCGCTCGCTCGGCGGCTATGCCGCCATGGAAAACGGCCGCCCCGCCGGCTACGGTTTCTACGTCCTCGAAGATCACAAAGGCCTGATCGGCGGCCTGTACGTCTCCTCGCAGTTCGCGCAGGAACCCATCACTAAAAAACTCATCACCGAAATGGTCACCGCGCTGCACGCCACCCCGCGCCTGGCGCGCGTCGAAGCCCAGCTTATGCCCTTCGGCACTCAGCTCGATCCGATTTTCCTTTCGCAGTATTTCAAACTGCACGACCGCCAGTTCATGCTGCTGCCGCTCCACGAAGCGCGTCTCAACGCCCAACAAATTTCCGGCGGCCTGCGTCTCGAGCCCTGGAACGATCGTGCCTTCGAACCCGCCGCGCGCCTGATCCAATTGGCCTACGCCAATCACGTGGACGGCGACATCAACGACCAGTACCGCACCGAAGCCGGAGGAATGAAATTCCTTCGCAACATCGTGCTGCTTCCCGGCTGCGGGCAATTCCTACCCGAAGCCAGCTTCCTGGTCCGTCCCGCGACGGGCGATCGTCCGGTGGGCATGATTCTCACGTCCACCGTCGCCGAAGGCGTCGGCCACACCACCCAAATCTGCGTGATGCCCGGGCATCAAGGAAACGGCATCGGCCGCGCGCTGATGGAAAGTTCCATCCAGGCGCTGCGCCGCCGCGACTACAAATCCGTTTCGCTCACCGTGACCAGCATCAATTCTTCCGCCGTCCGCCTCTACGAACACCTCGGCTTCCGCACCATAAAAAAATTCGCCGCCGGCGTCTGGAACGCCGCGTAACCCCGCGGGCGGCCGCTTCGCGTCGGCCCGCAGCAAGTCAAAAACGAAAACTCGCGGGAAATGCGCCGCGCACGCGGCGAGCGCTCCGCCTCGTCGCTCTTCGTCGTGGCTGAAGCCACGACCTACAAAACATTTGCGGCGGGTTTGCGCCGCAAGCTCCCACAAAGCGCCGCGGAGCGGCGTCCGACACCGCATCGACGATCCGGCTCTGCCGCGGCGCTCATTTCTTGATCGCGCGATCCTTCAGCAGGCCCTTCAGCTCGTCCATGAATTCTTTCACGTCTTTAAAATCCAGATACACGCTGGCGAAGCGCACATACGCCACTTTGTCCAGCTTCTTCAGCTTGCCCATGATGTGCTCGCCGATGTCTTTGGTGGTGCGCTCACGCTCCGGGGCCTCGCTGACGAACGCCTCGGTCTCATCGACGATCCCTTCCAGCTTGGCCACCGGCACCGGCCGCTTCTCGCAGGCCTTCAGCAGCCCCTGCAACAATTTGTGGCGCTCGAATTTCTCGCGCCGGCCATCCTTCTTGATCACCATGTAGGGAATTTCGTCGATGCGCTCGTAGGTGGTGAAGCGGCGGCTGCACTTCAAACACTCGCGCCGCCGCCGGATCAAATCGCCGGTGCGGGCCTCGCGCGAATCCACCACTTTGTCATCCATGTTGCTGCAGAACGGACAGATCACCCTTCCCTCTCTTCCGATTTATCTTTTCGAAACCGGGGAGCCATGTGTTCCCGCTCGATCTCGGCGATGCCAATTCCCGCGTCGCGTTCCGCGTCCGCTTCCAGCCGCGCCCGTTCTTCGTCCCGCGCGCCCGTAGCCATCGCCCGCAGTTCGCCCATGGACGTGCCTTCGCGCAGCAGCAGCGGCAACCCCACCAGCGAGCAGGACGCGAACGTAATCAGCCAAATCAAAATCGACGCGGTCGCGGCCGGCTCCTTTTCTACTCCAAAGATCAGCGTGAACACAAGAAACGTAGCGGCCTGGGCCCCGCCGCCCACGCCCGGCAATTGCGCCGTCGACCCCACCACCGAAAACGCCAGCACCAGCATCGCGTCGGAATAATCGAGCGCCAGCAGTTTCCCGCCCAGCGCGTGCGCGATCCACAGATAGCA
>JGI12631J13338_1000069_pt1 | contig 36593 bp, 36 predicted proteins | sample BlaSpr_A8_Ref_O1_FD_13338 | JGI IMG/M metagenome (IMG submission 13338) | reverse complement strand
GGTAGGTCTGGCCGGGGACGAGGGTGTCAAAAGGGGGATGGGGGTAGCCGATGCCGATGTTCGCACTCCGGTAGCTGAACTGGCCTGACGCGGTGACAAAGGCCTGGTCGTCGCCCGCCGGGGCTTGGACGAAACTCCCCTGACAGATGACATTGGGGCCGATCCCCGGACTGGCATCATCGGAGCCGACCTCGCAGAGCATCCGTGGTGTCTGGGTGTTCACCTTCGCGTCGTGCCCGGCGGTGGGATCGGCGCTTGACATTGGCGCGAAAGCAACTGCTGCACAAGTGATTCCGGAGCCCGCCAATGCGATCTTCCTCATGCTGATTTCTTTCTCTGGGTCATTTCAGAACAAGTCCATGTTCTGGGCAGTGACGGACATGCCGTGACCGGTCGTGTCGCGGGTGAGCGCCGGGCACCGTACCGCTCGACGAACGCGTCAGGTCGGCTTGTCGCTGGGAGTCGGCTCGCGTCGACCTGAGTGTATGTCGTTGAGGCTGCCTTGCAGGTGGCTGGTCTGACGCCAGGCCGTTTGTATTCTTGAACCTGATCAGACCAGTTGCTGCTGAAAGTTCACGCCATTACGTAACAGCGCCGCTGCGTCGCGGCTTTCGGCGACACGGATATAGATGGATTTCAGCGTCGCCATATAGCGCGTTACCGATTCGCGGGCAATCGGATTGTTCGGGAAAAACACAAGCACGTGCGTCTCCTTCTCATATCGATTCACCCGTAAATCGAATCGAGCCGGAACCCCGCCGTCGTGGTAGATCATCATATTCGTCCCGCCCCAGTCAGAGTTGACGAAAGTAGAAAGGGGAGGAATGCTGGCATCGAGGTGAAACAGCAAAGGAACGCGCCGCTGAGGCATCCGCAGCCATGGCGCCAATTCCAGTACGCGATTGAACGGTACATTCGCCAGATCTTTGCCCGAATCAAACGACTCCTGTGCAGCACGGGCGGTATCACCGAAAGACGATGCGTTGACAGGGATGGTGATCGGGACAAAGCCCGTGAACCAACCCGTCGTCATAAAGTCCGCTTGAGTGCTACGGGTATCGTGTGCAATTATTCCATAATATGTTTCAGCGCCGGTCAGCTCGTATTGTGCAAGAGCGGCGCAGGCGAACACGCCACCGCTGAAACGGGCACCCGCCGCTAGGCAGGCGGATTCAAATGCGGCTGTCTGTCGCTCGTCCATAACCTGTACGAACATTAGCTCGCAGGACCCCGATCCATCGCCGAGTGACACCGGGGGGTCCGGAAGGGTTCCGTCATTTTTTTCAAAGAAGTCGACCCAATCCCGTACCTGCCGGGAGTCCAAGGTCAGAGCGGATGTGTGCTGGTGCTGCCGGACACAGTAATTCTCATAGCTGCCCGCGGGTCGCAGCGGGATAGGCGCTTCGCCCGCCAGCAGGGCGGTATACATCAAATAGAACTCCATGCGCATCGCACCAATAAATTGCGCATCGATATAGAGATGATCAACACTCAAACAGAAGGTGAAGTTCTCCGCACGCTGAATAATGGCGAAACGAAAGCAATCCCACTGCAACGGACTCGGGGTGGCCAATATATGCTCTCGCCAAGCTGCCGACGTCATCTCACCAAGCTCAATTGGAACACATTGAATATCGGCGGGATCGCGGAATGTGTGCCGGATGATCTGGTCGTTATCCGTGTACTCAAACCAGCTGTGGTAGGTGTCATGCCGACGAAGATGCGCATTGATGACGTAAGTCAGGACCCGGACGTCGCACTGGCCGGGTATGTCCCAACTGCCAATGCAAAGCCGGGACATATCAACCCCGCGGGCTGCGTGTTCGCGAAAGTTACGGAGGTGCCGAGTTTGCTGATGGCTGGGTGGCACCGCGCTTATCGGGGCTTCCCGGGCTTTAGCNAGCGAGGTGGGCGAGGGCTGCCACGATACGACCCAACCTGGGTCCGGCACCCAGTCGGTGATGGCCCCGAAGGCCTCCTCTCCCGGGACGAACACATACCCTCCCCAATGGTTCACCGCCTGTACCAGCGGATTTTTCGAGGTGACCGACACGCCATCGTGACGTTTCCAACGCGGAAGCACAACATTACACAGCAAACCAAGCCGAACACCGGCGATTCACCTACCCAAAACAAGGGCGATCCCCAATATTCATACCCGCGACGCGGTCGTCGAAACCGCGATGTGCACAGCTGGTGGACCGACGGCCGCGCGGCCTGGCCATGTGCCTATCAATCAGCTTGATGTACAAGCCAACGCCCCGTCGGGGTAGCATCCGCCCATGTGGGGCACGGTGCTGGCGATAGCCCTGGTGGCGACGGCAGACCCGGTGCGGATCGGGATCGTTGTGCTCTTGTTCTCGCGGTCGCGGCCCGTGCTTCATCTGGTCGCGTTGTGGCTTGGCGGTATGACGGTTGGCGTGGTCCTGGGGGTGGGCGTGCTTTTCGGGCTGCACGACGTCGCGCTCGGGGTCATGCAGCGGGTGGAGCTTGCCGCAACAAGCTCCACGGTGGGACACATTCAGATCGTTGCGGGTGTGCTCGCGCTGCTGGTCGCGGTACCGATCGCGGTTGGCTTTCCGGCGCGTCAACACGCTCGAGTGGCAATCCCTGTCGACGATCCGTCGTGTCAGGCCGCGCCGAGCGCATTCTCGCGATTGTCGACGCGCGCCCTGGATGCGCTGCAAGACGGCCCGCTGTGGATCACGTTCGTCGTCGGAGTTTGCCTGACGACAGACTTCCGGTACCTGGCGGTGCTCACCGCCATCCTGGCTTCGGGAGCCGCTGTGGGCACTCAGGTCAGCGCAGCCGCGGTGTACACAGTCGTGGGACTGGCGTTCGTCGAGATCCCACTTGCGTGCCAGCTGGCGGTGCCCGCAAGCACTGGCGCGGTGATGTCGCGCGTGCATGACTGGGTGAAGGCTCGCAGGCGGGCGGTTCTCGGCGTCATCGTAGCTTTGCTGGGGGTCTTCCTGATGACCACCGGTGTGGCCCACGTCTGAGCGGTAGCCGCTCGCCGCTAGATCGCCGGTACCACCAATAATTCAGCAAAATGAATCCCAGTGGGATTACGGCGCTGCGCGCCGGGCATCGCATGTGGGTGCGCGCTGCGATACGCGTTACCTTTCTTGGGTGAATTTGGTACTCGTTGAACATCCGCGACCCGGGGTCGCGTTAATAACCCTCAACCGGCCGGAGCGAATGAATTCCATGGCGTTCGACGTCATGGTTCCGCTTAAACAGGCCCTCGAGAAAGTGACGTATGACAATTCGGTACGAGTGGTCGTGCTGACCGGAGCGGGGCGAGGGTTCTCCTCAGGCGCCGATCACAAGTCGGCGGGCAGCGTGCCGAATGTCGACGGGTTGACCCGCCCGACGTACGCGCTGCGTTCCATGGAGCTTCTCGACGACGTCATCTTGATGCTGCGGCGGCTGCACCAACCGGTGATCGCCGCGGTCAATGGCCCGGCCATCGGAGGTGGCCTGTGTTTGGCGCTGGCCGCCGACATTCGGGTGGCCTCCACCGGCGCCTACTTCCGGGCCGCCGGGATCAACAACGGACTGACCGCCAGCGAACTGGGGCTGAGCTACCTGTTGCCCAGGGCCATCGGCGCGTCTCGAGCGTTCGAGATCATGCTTACCGGCCGCGACGTCACCGCCGAGGAAGCCGAGCGGATCGGGCTGGTGTCATGTCAGGTGCCGGAAGGCCAGCTGCTGGACACCTGCTACGCGCTCGCGGCACGGATCGCAGCGTTCTCGCGCCCGGGAATCGAGTTGACCAAACGCACACTGTGGAGTGGACTAGACGCCGCTAGCCTGGAAGGGCATATGCAAGCCGAAGGCCTGGGACAGCTTTACGTCCGCCTGCTCACCGCCAACTTCGAAGAAGCGGTTGCCGCACGCGCAGAGCGGCGCCCGGCGGCTTTCACCGACGACAAGTAGACAAGTAACAGTCAGTAAGGAGAGCAATCGTGATCACGGCCACGGACCTTGAGGTCCGCGCCGGTGCGCGCATCTTGCTCTCACCCGACGGCCCGGACCTGCGTGTGCAGCCCGGCGACCGGATCGGGCTGGTCGGGCGCAACGGCGCCGGCAAGACCACCACTCTGCGCATCCTGGCGGGGGAGACTGAGCCGTATGCCGGCTCGGTCACACGTGCCGGCGAAATCGGTTACCTGCCACAGGATCCCAAAGAGGGCGATCTCGAGCTTCTGGCCCGTGACCGAGTGCTGTCGGCCCGCGGACTGGACGTGCTGCTCACCGACCTGGAGAAGCAACAGGCGTTGATGGCCGAGGTCGCCGACGACGACGCGCGTGACCGCGCGATCCGTCGCTACGGCCAGCTCGANGAGCGGTTCGTCGCTTTGGGCGGCTACAGTGCGGAAAGTGAAGCCGGCCGGATTTGCGCGAGCCTCGGCCTGCCGGAGCGGGTCCTGACACAGCAATTGCGCACACTGTCCGGGGGTCAGCGCCGCCGGGTGGAGCTGTCGCGCATCCTGTTTGCCGCGTCGGAAGGCGGCGCAGGAGCTTCAGGTTCAGGGACCACGCTGCTGCTCGACGAACCCACCAATCACCTCGACGCGGATTCGCTGGGCTGGTTGCGGGATTTCTTGCGGGGACACACCGGCGGGCTGGTGGTCATCAGCCACAACGTCGACTTGGTCGCCGATGTCGTCAACCGGGTATGGTTTCTGGACGCTGTTCGCGGCGAGGTCGACGTCTACAACATGGGCTGGCAAAAGTACCTGGACGCCAGAGCCACCGACGAGCAGCGTCGCCGACGGGAACGCGCCAACGCCGAACGTAAGGCCGCGGCGCTGCGCACGCAAGCCGCCAAGCTGGGCGCTAAGGCCACCAAAGCCGTTGCGGCCCAGAATATGTTACGCCGTGCCGATCGGATGATGGCCGAACTCGACGCGGAGCGGGCCGCCGACAAGGTGGCCCGGATCAAGTTTCCTACTCCGGCCGCGTGCGGCCGCACACCGCTGGTGGCCAAGGGGCTGAGCAAGTCGTACGGGTCGCTTGAAGTATTCAGCGGCGTCGATCTGGCGATCGACCGCGGCTCCCGCGTGGTCGTGCTGGGGCTCAATGGTGCAGGCAAAACCACACTGCTGCGCTTGCTGGCGGGCGCCGAGAAGCCCGACACCGGAGGCCTTGAGCCCGGACACGGTCTGCGGATCGGCTATTTCGCGCAGGAGCACGACACCCTCGACAACGACGCGACAGTCTGGCAGAACATCCGCCACGCGGCACCCGAATCCGGGGAGCAGGATTTGCGCGGCCTGCTGGGGGCGTTCATGTTCAGCGGTCCGCAGCTCGACCAACTGGCCGGCACGCTGTCCGGTGGGGAGAAGACCCGTCTTGCGCTGGCCGGCCTGGTCGCGTCCACGGCGAACGTGCTGCTGCTCGATGAACCGACCAACAATCTCGATCCCGCGTCCCGCGAACAGGTGCTTGATGCGCTGCGCAGCTATCACGGCGCTGTGGTGCTGGTAACACACGACCCCGGGGCGGCCGAGGCGCTCGACCCGCAACGCGTGGTGCTACTGCCCGACGGCACCGAGGACTACTGGTCCGACGAGTATCGGGACCTCATCGAGCTGGCCTGATCGATCGGATAAGTAACCGCAGGCGATTACGGCCAAAGCCTTCCGTCACCCGCAATGGGTTCTTACGATGTGTGGTTGGAATCGTGTTGAAGCGTGGAGGGGGCACGTGGGAAAACCAGCGAGAAAGACAAAGAAGACGCGAGATCAGTCGTTGGACGAGTTGCGCGACGAGTACGAGCGGGGGGCCAGTATCCGCAAGCTGGCAGCCACCACCGGCAAGTCATACGGATCCATTCACAGCATGCTGCGCGAGTCGGGTACCACGATGCGCAGCCGCGGCGGCCCTAACCACACCGCACGGCCCCGGTAATCCCTGCGAGCTGGGGCACCACCCGCGTGCGGGGGGAACGTCACGGCGAAATCTGGGTCCCCTTTTTCGCCCTGGTGTTACGCTCGCGGCCCAGAATCATTGCGNCGCACGGAGTTCTCTACCAAGTCGAGGACGGCGGCAAGTCGCTGCGGGTCTTCGCCGGATGCCGACCGGGCCACCAAACCGTCGAGAACAAGTTCCAGGTAGCACCGCAGGACGTCATCAGGGATGTCGTCGCGCACCCGGTGTGCCTCCTTTTGCCGGCGTAGCCTTTCGTGGGTCGCCGCTGCCAGTTCCGCGGAGCGCTCAGCCCATCCTCGGCTGAATGCGGGGTCGTTGCGCAGCTTGCGTGCGATCTCCAACCTGGTGGCAAGCCAGTCGAACTGGTCGGGCGCAGCAAGCATGTCGCGCATCACTTGGATGAGACCCTCGCGGGACGCGACGTTGGCCATCCGCTCCGCGTCCTGATGCGCCAGCGCGAAGAACAGTGCGTCCTTGTCGCGGAAGTGGTGGAAGATCGCGCCGCGCGACAAACCGATCGCCTTTTCCAACCGCCGGACCGTGGCTTTTTCGTAGCCGTATTCGGCAAAGCAACGACGAGCGCCGTCGAGGATCTGACGGCGGCGAGCCGCCAGATGGTCCTCGCTGACCTTGGGCACGGGTGCGCGTTAGCCCGACTTCAGCATGTTGCGCAGCACGTATTGCAGGATGCCGCCGTTGCGGTAGTAATCCGCTTCTCCGGGGGTGTCGATGCGCACCACCGCGTCGAACTCCACTGCGTTTCCAGCATCTCCGCCGGTATCTTTGCTGGCCTTGACGTGCACCGTCTTTGGTGTCTTGCCGTCGTTCAGCGCGTCGATACCGGTGATGTCGAACACCTCGGTACCGTCCAGTCCCAGCGACGAAGCCGACTCGCCTTCCGGGAACTGTAGCGGGATGACGCCCATGCCGATCAGGTTGGAGCGGTGGATGCGCTCGAACGACTCGGTGATCACCGCCCGCACGCCCAGCAGCGACGTGCCCTTGGCCGCCCAGTCCCGTGACGAACCGGACCCGTACTCCTTGCCGCCGAGCACCACCAGCGGAATGTTTTCTGCCGCATAGTTTTGCGCCGCGTCGTAGATGAATGCCTGCGGGGCCTTCCCGTTTTCGGGGTCTTGGGTGAAGTCCCGGGTGTAGCCGCCGGAAACGTCGTCGAGCAACTGATTGCGCAACCGGATGTTGGCGAACGTGCCACGAATCATGACCTCGTGATTGCCGCGCCGCGACCCAAAGGAGTTGTAGTCCTTGCGCTGCACGCCGTGCTCGTCGAGGTACTGCGCTGCCGGGGTGCCCGGCTTGATGCTGCTCGCGGGCGAGATGTGGTCGGTGGTCACCGAATCACCGAGCAGCGCCAGCACGCGGGCGCCGCTGATGTTGCCGACCGGCTCAGGCTCGGCGGACATCCCCTCGAAGTACGGTGGCTTGCGCACATACGTCGAATCCGCATCCCACTCAAAGGTGTTGCCGCTGGGCGTTGGCAGGTTGCGCCAGCGCTCATCGCCCTTGAAAACGTCGGCGTAGTTCTTGACGAACATCTCCCGGTTGATCGCCGAGGCGATGGTGTCCGAGACTTCCTTCTGCGACGGCCAGATGTCTTTCAAATAGACATCTTTGCCTTCTTTATCCGTCCCGAGTGGCTGGGTTTCGAAGTCGAAGTCCATGGTCCCAGCCAGTGCATAGGCGATTACCAGCGGTGGCGAAGCCAGGTAGTTCATCTTCACATCGGGGTTGATGCGGCCCTCGAAATTCCGGTTGCCCGACAGCACTGCTGCCACCGAAAGGTCGTTGTCGTTGACCGCCTTTGAAATCTCATCCGGCAATGGGCCGGAGTTGCCGATACAAGTGGTGCAGCCGTAGCCGACCAGATAGAAGCCCAGTTTCTCCAAGTAGGGCCACAGGCCGGACCTGTCGTAATAGTCGTTGACCACCTGCGAGCCCGGCGCCATGGTGGTTTTCACCCATGGTTTGGAGGCCAGTCCCTTGTCGACGGCATTGCGGGCCAGCAGCGCCGCGCCCAGCATCACCTCGGGGTTGGAGGTGTTGGTGCACGACGTGATCGCGGCGATCACCACCGCACCATGGTCCAGCACGAACTCGCCGAGTTCCGCGCACTTGACCCGCACCGGGTTGCTCACCCGGCCCTTCGAGTGCGCGGCAGCCGATTCCACCGCGGGGGCGTCGTCGGCGTGGCCGTTCGACAGTTCACCCGGGTCGCTGGCCGGGAACGACTCGTCGACCACCTCGTCCAGCCTGGAGTAGTCCTTCTTACCGGGATCGTCGCCGACGTAGGTGGGAATGGTCTTGCGGAACGTGGATTTGGCGTCAGACAACGCGATTCGGTCCTGCGGACGCTTCGGGCCGGCGATGGACGGCACCACTTCGGACAGGTCGAGTTCGAGGTATTCCGAGAACGCCGGCTCGTGCTTAGGGTTGTGCCACATACCTTGTTCTTTGGCGTAGGCCTCGACCAGCGCCAGCTGTTCGTCGGAGCGGCCGGTGAACCGCAAATAGTCGATGGTCTCTTTGTCGATCGGGAAAATCGCTGCGGTGGAACCGAATTCAGGGCTCATGTTGCCCAGGGTGGCGCGGTTGGCCAACGGCACCGCGGCCACGCCGTCGCCGTAGAACTCGACGAACTTGCCGACCACCCCGTGCTTGCGCAGCTTTTCGGTGACGGTCAGCACCACGTCGGTGGCCGTGACACCCGGCCGGATCTCACCGGTCAACTTGAAGCCGACCACCCGTGGGATCAGCATCGACACCGGCTGACCGAGCATTGCGGCCTCTGCTTCGATGCCACCCACACCCCAGCCCAGGACACCGAGGCCGTTGACCATCGTGGTGTGCGAATCGGTGCCCACGCAGGTATCCGGATACGCATCCACTGTCCCTCGCGCGTTCGCGCGCTCCATCACCACACTCGCCAGGTATTCGATGTTGACCTGGTGCACGATGCCGGTGCCCGGGGGCACCACCTTGAAGTCGTCGAACGCACCCTGCCCCCAGCGCAGGAATTGGTAGCGCTCTCCGTTGCGCTCGTACTCGATTTCGACGTTGCGCTCGAATGCGTCGGCCCGGCCGAACAAGTCGGCGATCACCGAGTGGTCGATGACCAGGTCGGCCGGCGCCAACGGGTTGACCTGGTCCGGATTGCCGCCCAGGTCGGCGACCGCCTCACGCATGGTGGCCAGGTCGACGATGCACGGCACGCCGGTGAAGTCCTGCATCACGACGCGGGCGGGCGTGTACTGGATCTCAATGCTGGGCTCTGCCTTCGGATCCCAGTTCGCGATGGCCTCGATGTGGTCTTTGGTGATATTGCTGCCGTCCTCGTTGCGCAGCAGGTTCTCGGCCAGGACTTTGAGGCTGTAGGGGAGTTTCTCGGTATTGGGGACGGCGCCGAGACGATAGATCTGGTAGCTCTTGTCGCCGACCTTGAGGGTGTCGCGAGCTCCGAACGAGTTCTCCGAATCTTTGCTAGTCACATCAACTCCCGGGGATTAAATTCTCCCGCCGACGGGCCGTGTCGACGGTGCCTTGCCACTTTAACAGTACGCTTGTCCTGCAATACAGCGGCACTGCTGTTCCAATCTTGTCGTATTCCAGTCTTGTCGCACACGGCGCCTGTTGGAACCCACTGACGCGGAAGTCGCGTACCGTGCCTGTAGCACTCGTGTAGCCCTTAAGGCAGGGAGGCCACACCATGACCGGGCAAGGTCCTTTCGTCCAACTACCCCAGACGATCCCTGCCTTCCAGCCCGTCCTGCCGCTCTACATACCGCAAGACGTCGACGTGACGGCGATCAAGGCCCAGGTCGCCGATGTTGGTGTCAGCGCGCCACCGGCGGCCATGCCCGGGCTGGTTGACGTGGTCAACCAAGCGCACGCCGAGGGCATCAACCTCAAGATCGTGCTGCTCGACCACAACCCCCCGAGCGACACACCCTTACGCGATATCTCCACCGTGGTCGGCGCCGACTACCCGGATGCCACGGTCCTGACGCTCAGCCCCAACTTCGTCGGCAGCTACAGCACGCATTTCCCGCGCGTCACGCTTGAGGCAGGCGAGGACATCGCCAAAACCGGCAATCCGATGCTCTCGGCGCAGCATTTTTTGAATGAGCTCAACACTCCCGAGTTTCCGTGGACTGGCTTGACCATCGTTCTGCTGATTGGCGTGCTTGCGGCAGCCGCCGGCACCCGGTTCCTGCAGCTACGCGCTAAGAGATCAGCAACGTCGGCTCAGCCCGCCGAAACGCAGATCGCAGAGCCCACTAGAGGCCTCTAACCACGCGCGTCAGGCTCATCCGGTCCTTTCGGACCGGCCCACGCGATTCTTTACGGCAAACACGGTAGGTCACCGTTCGGTCACATTAAACGCACGTCCAGGGGGCATTTTGTGGCGCGCGCTTCCAGAGCGTCCTATGTGACGTACGGTGCAAATGATGCTCGTGTTGTCTTTGGCGCTTTCGAGAAAAGTGTGGCCGGCGCCGCCCGTCCTCGTTGAGCCGTAGGAGATCTGAGTCGAATGACAGGTACCCGTCGTCGCTCCTGCGCGCGACCGACCACGAGGCTGGTCCGGGCCGTCATTCCGTCGGTCCTGAGCTTTGCGTTGCTGGTATCGATGCCTGTTTTGGCTCCCGCTGTGGCAAAAGCCGACCCCGCGGCTGACAGCATGGCCACGCTGATCGCGAACGTCGCCAAGGCCAACCAGGGCCTGGAAGACCTGAATGCCGAAATCCAGACGGAGCAGGAAAGCGTCAACAAGGCGATGGTCGACGTGGAGACCGCACGGGACAACGCCGGGGCGGCCGAACACGACCTAGAAGCCAGCCAGCAGGCGGTCACGGACGCCAACGCGGCGATCGCTGCGGCCCAACACCGCTTCAACACCTTCGCGGCGGCCACCTATATGAACGGTCCCTCGGGCAGCTACCTGACCGCGACCAGCCCCGAAGACATCATCGACACCGAAAGCGCCGCCCAGACACTGACCGCCAGTTCTCAGGCGGTGATGGACAACCTGCAGCGGGCCCGGACCGAGCAGGTGAACAAGGAGTCGGCGGCTCGGCTGGCCAAGCAGAAGGCGGACAAGGCCGCCGCGGACGCGAAAGGCAGTCAGGATGCCGCGGTGGCCGCGCTCACCGATTCCAAGCGCAAGTTCGACGAACAACGGGAAGCGGTCAGTCGCGTGGCTGCCGAGCGCGACGAGGCTCAGGCCAAACTCGAGGCCGCGCGGCAATGGTCGGCGGGTAATGGTGGCCCCGGCGTCCCGCCGTCGGGCGACCGGTGGGACACCGGATCGCCGGGCGCGGCCGTGCCGCCCGTCGGGGGCCGCAGGTGGGATGGCGAATGGGACCCCACGCTGCCGGCGGTGCCCAGCGCCAACATCCAGGGCGACCCGGTCGCGGTGATGAACCAGGTGTTGGGCATCTCGGCCACCTCGACGCAGGTGACCGCCAGCATGGGGAAAAGCTTCCTGCAGGGGCTCGGCATCCTCAAGCCCGATGACACCGGCATCACCAACTCCCCTAACGGGGGACGGATTCCGCGGGTTTACGGCCGGCAGGCCTCCGAATACGTGATCCGTCGCGGCATGTCGCAGATCGGGGTGCCTTATTCCTGGGGTGGCGGTAACGCAGCGGGGCCGAGTCACGGAATCGACTCCGGGGCCGGCATCACCGGCTACGACTGTTCGGGTCTGGTCTTGTATTCCTTTGCCGGGGTGGGCATCAAGCTGCCGCACTACTCGGGTTCGCAGTACAACCTGGGCCGCAAGATTCCCTCTTCGCAGATGCGCCGCGGTGACGTCATCTTCTACGGCCCGGGTGGCAGCCAGCACGTGACGATCTATCTCGGCCAAGGCCAGATGCTCGAGGCTCCCGACATCGGTTTGAAGGTTCGCGTTGCGCCCGTGCGCAGCGGCGGCATGACCCCCTACGTGATCCGCTACATCGAGTACTAAACGAAGACGAGTACTGACGCTGACGGGAGATATGCGAGCACCTATGCACCACAAGCGATTTCGTTTGGTCAACCTAGGCTGGATCGCCGCATTGGTGACCGGGCTGATGCTCACGGTCGCCAGTCCGGCCACGGCAGACCCGGGCCAGTGGGACCCGACCCTGCCGGCAGCGGCCAGCGCCGGTGCCCCGGGAGATCCGCTCGCCGTCGCCAACGCTTCGCTGCAGGCCACCGCTCAGGCCACCCAGACCACGCTCGATTTGGGTAAACAGTTCCTGGGTGGGCTGGGGATCAACTTGGGCGGCAGTAATGCCCCCGACGCCACCAACACCAGCCCGAGCCGGATCCCGCGGGCCAGCGGCCGGCAGGCAATCGAGTACGTGATCAGGCGGATGGGGTCACAGATGGGCGTGCCGTACTCGTGGGGTGGCGGCACGCTGCAGGGCCCCAGCAAGGGGGTCGGCGACGGCGCCAACATCAACGGCTTCGACTGCTCGGGCCTGATGCGGTACGGCTTCGCCGGGGTCGGCGTGCTGATCCCGCGGTTCTCCGGTGACCAGTACAACGCCGGCCGCCACATTCCTCTCAATGAGGCCAGGCGCGGCGACCTGATCTTCTACGGCCCGGGTGGCAGCCAGCACGTCACCATGTACCTGGGCAACGGTCAGATGCTGGAGGCATCCGGAAGTGCCGCCAAAGTCACGGTGAGCCCGGTGCGCAGGCCCGGTATGACGCCGTTCCTGACTAGGATCATCGAGTACTGACCCAGGTGTGCTGCCCAGTTAGCGGTCTGGGGCCGCGCCGGCGGGCGGGTGTGATTTGCCCGGGCGGGAACCGCGACGTCGACGTAATCCCGCAGGCCTGGAATAGTTGGACGCGGGCACGTCGCTGCCCCTCGACATCGGGTCGTGCCGGCAGTCGTGTCTGATTGAGCTTTGTCGGGTTGAGCCTTGTCGGTTGAGCCCTAGAAGGTAAGTGGAAGGTAGTGGTTGATGACATCAGCAGGTGGGCCGCCCCTGGGCGCCAGCGGTTACTCGGGCCCGGGCGGCCCGCCGTCACACGCGGCGCCTTCAGGTGGTGCCGATGGGCTGGCCGCTGAGGTACACACCCTGGAGCGGGCCATCTTCGAGGTCAAGCGGATCATCGTGGGCCAGGACCAGCTCGTAGAGCGGATGCTGGTGGGCCTGCTGTCCAAGGGACATGTGCTGCTAGAAGGTGTTCCGGGCGTGGCCAAGACGCTGGCGGTGGAGACCTTCGCGAAGGTAGTGGGCGGCACGTTCTCGCGTATCCAGTTCACCCCGGACCTGGTGCCCACCGACATCATCGGTACCCGCATCTATCGGCAGGGCAAGGAGGAGTTCGACACCGAGCTCGGTCCGGTGGTGGCCAATTTCCTGCTGGCCGACGAGATCAACCGGGCACCGGCGAAGGTTCAGTCGGCGCTCCTGGAGGTGATGGCCGAACGTCAGGTGTCGATCGGTGGCAAGAGATTCCCGCTGCCCAACCCGTTCCTGGTGATGGCGACGCAGAACCCGATCGAGCACGAGGGTGTCTACCAGCTGCCGGAGGCACAGCGGGACCGGTTTCTGTTCAAGGTCAACGTCGGGTACCCAACGCCGGAGGAGGAGCGCGAGATCATCTACCGGATGGGCGTCAGACCACCGCAGCCCAAGCAGATCCTGAACCCGGGCGACCTGCTGCGGTTGCAGGACATCGCGGCCAACAGCTTCGTCCACCACGCGCTGGTCGACTATGTGGTCCGCGTCGTCTTCGCCACCCGCGTACCCGAGCAGCTCGGGATGAACGACGTCAAGAGCTGGATCGCGTTCGGCGCGTCCCCGCGCGCCTCGCTGGGCATCATTGCCGCCGCGCGTTCGCTGGCGCTGGTCCGAGGCCGCGACTACGTGATCCCGCAGGACGTCATCGAAGTCATTCCCGACGTACTGCGGCACCGGTTGGTGCTCACCTACGATGCGCTCGCCGACGAGATTTCATCGGAGATCGTCATCAACCGGGTCCTTCAAACGGTCGCCATGCCGCAGGTGAATGCCGTACCCCAGCAAGGTCATTCGGTGCCTCCAGCGATGCAGGCCGTGGCGGCTAGCGGTCGGTGACCGATTCCAAAACGCCGGCCGTCGTCCATCCGCCGTCGATGCTGCGCGGCGAGATCGATGACCCGAAGCTGTCGGCGGCGCTGCGCACGCTCGAGCTGACCGTCCAACGCAAGCTCGACGGTGTCCTGCATGGCGATCACCTCGGCCTGATCCCGGGGCCGGGCTCAGAGCCGGGGGAGTCGCGCCTCTACCAGCCCGGTGACGACGTCCGCCGGATGGACTGGGCGGTCACCGCGCGCACCACCCACCCGCACGTCCGACAGATGATCGCCGACCGCGAACTGGAGACCTGGCTGGTGGTCGACATGTCGGCCAGCCTGGACTTCGGCACCGCCTTCTGTGAGAAACGGGACCTGGCGGTAGCCGCCGCGGCGGCCATCACCTACCTCAACAGCGGTGGCGGCAACCGGCTCGGTGCCCTGGTTGCCAACGGCGCAACGATGACCCGGGTGCCGGCGCGCTCCGGACGTCAGCACCAACAGACGCTGTTGCGCACCATCGCGACCATGCCCAAGGCGCCTTTCGGGGTGCGCGGTGACCTGGCGGTTGCCATCGACGCGCTGCGCCGGCCGGAACGCCGTCGCGGGATGGCGGTGATCATCAGCGATTTCCTGGGCCCGATCAATTGGATGCGTCCGCTGCGGGCGATCGCGGCCCGCCACGAAGTACTGGCTATCGAAGTGCTCGATCCCCGCGATGTCGAACTACCCGACATCGGCGATGTCGTCCTGCAGGACGCCGAATCCGGAGACACCCGCGAGTTCACCATCGATGCTGCGCTGCGGGACGATTTCGCCAGAGCCGCCGCGGCTCACCGCGCCGACGTGGCTCGCACGATTCGCGGATGCGGGGCACCGATTATGACACTTCGCACCGATCGTGACTGGATCGGCGACATCGTTCGTTTCGTGGCCTCGCGCCGGCGCGGCGCGCAGGACGGGCGCCGGTGACGAGTGCATCGACGACGACGGGTCAGCGATGACGCTGCCGTTACTCGGGCCGATGTCGCTGTCCGGCTTCGAACACTCGTGGTTTTTACTGTTCCTTCTCGTCGCCGTGGCACTCGCTGCGCTGTACATCCTGATGCAGTTGACGCGCCAGCGTCGCATGCTGCGGTTCGCCAACATGGAGTTGTTGGAGAGCGTCGCCCCCACGCGGCCCTCGCGATGGCGGCACGTGCCGGCGATCCTGCTGGTGTTGGCGCTGGTGCTGTTCACCATCGCAATGGCGGGGCCGACGAACGACGTCCGGATACCGCGCAACCGTGCGGTGGTGATGCTGGTCATCGACGTGTCCCAGTCGATGCGTGCCACCGATGTAGCACCCAACCGGATGGCCGCCGCCCAGGAGGCCGCGAAGGCGTTCGCCGCCGAGCTGACTCCCGGGATCAACCTTGGACTGATCGCCTACGCGGGGACCGCGTCGGTGCTGGTGTCGCCGACGACCAACCGCGATGCGACCAAGGTCGCCCTCGACAAGTTGCAGTTCGCCGATCGTACCGCCACCGGGGAGGGCATCTTCACCGCTCTGCAGGCCATCGCCACCGTCGGCGCGGTGATCGGTGGCGGCGACACACCGCCGCCGGCGCGCATCGTGTTGTTCTCCGACGGCAAGGAGACGATGCCGACCAACCCGGATAACCCCAAGGGCGCGTTCACCGCGGCGCGCACCGCCAAGGACCAGGGTGTGCCGATCTCGACGATCTCGTTCGGCACCCCGTACGGCTACGTCGAGATCAACGACCAGCGTCAGCCGGTGCCCGTCGACGACGAGACGCTCAAGAAGGTCGCCCAGCTCTCGGGTGGAAACGCCTACAACGCCTCGAGCCTGGCAGAACTGAAGGCCGTCTACGCCTCGCTGCAGCAGCAGATCGGCTACGAGACGATCAAGGGAGATGCCAGCACGGGCTGGCTGCGGCTGGGTGCGGTGGTGCTGGCGCTGGCAGGATTGGCGGCGCTGCTTATCAACCGCCGGTTGCCGACCTAACTCGCTCTTTGGGCCGCGAGCGTAAGCACACTGCGAATTTCGGCTCGACATTTCGCGGTGCGGTTACGCTCGGCGCGCTCGTGCCTCGTGTACGCGGCGGATGACGTCGTCGGGATGGTCCTCGGCTACGACCCTGACCACGAGCCACCCGTAGCGCTGGTCCAGCATCTCGAGTCGGCGGATGTCCTTCACGTACTGGCGGCGATCCGATCGATGCTGGTCGCCGTCATACTCGACTGCGACTTTGATGTCCTCCCAGCCCATATCCAGGTACGCCTCTCGCCAGCCCCATTCGTTGCGAACCACGATCTGTGTCTGCGGCCGGGGGAACCCGGCGCGCATTAATAGCAGTCGCAACCAGGTTTCCTTCGGGGATTGTGCTCCGCCGTCGACCAGTGCCAATGCGGCTCGGGCAGCCCTCACCCCCCGACGGCCGCTGTAACGGTCAACCAGGAGGTCGATATCGGCCATCTTCAGCTCGGTCGCCTGCGTGAGCGCGTCGACCGCAGCTACTGCAGCACCCAGCGGGAGTCGGCGGGCGAGGTCGAGCGCGGTCCGGGCCGGAGTCGTGACGCGCATGTCGGCCAGGATTTCGATCTCGTCGACGTCGATTCGTTCCTCCCAGGTCTGCACCCCCGCGACAGTGTGACGGTTGGTGTCGATGATCGCGGCAGGCAGAGTCGGGTCGATCCACTTGGCACCGTGCAGGGCTGAGGCGGAGTAGCCGGCGAGGATGCCGCGGCGGCGGGAACGCAGCCAACACGCTTTCGCGCGCAACATCGCCGTCAGCGCCGCATCCCTTGGCATGTAGACGTCCTTATGCACGGCGACGTACCGACTGCGCAGCTCATAGGGGGTCAACACGCCCGCGGTCAACGCTTCACTGCCCAAAAACGGGTCTGTCATGACCGGCAGTGTGCGCAAACACACCGACAATCACCGCGAGCGTAAGCACACTGCGATTCTCGGCTCGACATGTCGCAGTGCGGTTACGCTCGGCGCGAGCCGGTTTCGGCCGCGCCCCGGTGAGGCGATAGGTTGACGGAGTGACTGACACAGCCACCGATGGCAGACCCGCCTTCGTATCCCGCTCAGTCCTGGTCACAGGAGGAAACCGGGGGATCGGGCTGGCGATCGCGCAGCGGCTGGCCGCTGACGGCCACAAGGTGGCGGTCACGCACCGCGGATCCGGGGCGCCCCAGGGGCTGTTCGGCGTCGAGTGTGACGTCACCGACAACGACGCCGTCGATCGCGCCTTCAAAGAGGTCGAGGAGCACCAGGGTCCGGTCGAGGTGCTGGTGTCCAACGCCGGCCTGGCCGCGGACGCGTTCCTCATGCGGATGACCGAGGAGAAGTTCGAAAAGGTCATCGACGCCAACCTCACCGGGGCGTTCCGGGTGGCTCAGCGGGCGTCGCGCAGCATGACCAAGAAGCGGTTCGGCCGGATGATCTTCATAGGTTCGGTTTCCGGCTCCTGGGGCATCGGCAACCAGGCGAACTACGCAGCTTCCAAGGCCGGTGTGATCGGCATGGCCCGCTCGATCGCCCGGGAGCTGACAAAGGCCGGGGTGACCGCGAATGTGGTGGCCCCGGGCTACATCGACACCGATATGACCCGCGCGCTGGATGAGCGGATTCAACAGGGGGCGCTGGAGTTCATCCCGGCGAAGCGGGTTGGCACCGCCGCCGAGGTCGCCGGGGTGGTCAGCTTCCTAGCGTCCGAGGATGCGAGTTACATCTCCGGTGCGGTCATCCCGGTCGACGGCGGCATGGGTATGGGTCACTGAAGACCCCACGACACACGAGGACGGACATGGCGGGACTGCTCGAAGGCAAACGGATTCTGGTCTCCGGGATCATCACCGACGCGTCGATCGCATTCCACATCGCGCGGGTAGCCCAGGAGCAGGGTGCGCAGCTGGTGCTGACCGGGTTCGACCGGTTGCGGTTGATCCAGCGCATCGCCGACCGGTTGCCGGAGAAGGCGCCGCTGCTCGAACTCAACGTGCAAGACGAAAAGCACCTGGCCACTCTTGCCGAGCGCGTAACAGAGGTGATAGGGGAGGGCAACAAGCTCGACGGCGTGGTGCATTCGATCGGCTTCATGCCGCAAAGCGGGATGGGCATCAACCCGTTCTTCGACGCGCCCTATGAGGACGTCGCCAAGGGTATCCACATCTCCGCGTATTCGTATGCCTCACTTGCCAAGGCGCTGCTGCCGATCATGAACCCCGGCGGTGGCATCGTCGGCATGGACTTCGACCCGACCCGGGCGATGCCGGCCTACAACTGGATGACGGTCGCCAAGAGCGCGCTGGAGTCGGTGAACCGGTTCGTGGCGCGCGAAGCCGGCAAGGTCGGCGTTCGGTCGAATCTCGTTGCCGCCGGTCCGATCCGGACGTTGGCGATGAGCGCGATCGTGGGTGGCGCGCTTGGCGACGAGGCCGGCGCCCAGATACAGCTCCTCGAGGACGGCTGGGACCAGCGTGCTCCGCTCGGTTGGAACATGAAGGACCCCACGCCGGTGGCCAAGACGGTGTGTGCGCTGCTGTCCGAGTGGCTGCCCGCGACCACCGGGACCATCATCTACGCCGATGGCGGCGCCAGCACGCAGTTGCTCTAGGAAGCAATGGAATTTGATGCCATCCTGCTGCTGTCCTTCGGCGGACCTGAAGGGCCCGAGCAGGTTCGGCCGTTCCTGGAGAACGTAACCCGCGGGCGCAACGTACCGCCTGAGCGCCTCGATGCGGTTGCCGAGCACTATATGCATTTCGGTGGCGTGTCGCCGATTAACGGCATCAACCGCGCGTTGATCGCCGAGCTGGAAGCTGAACAGGACCTGCCGGTGTATTTCGGCAACCGCAACTGGGAACCCTACGTCGAAGATGCCGTTACGACGATGCGAGACAACGGCATTCGTCGTGCAGCGGTATTCACTACGTCGGCGTGGAGCGGTTATTCCAGCTGTACCCAGTATGTTGAGGACATTGCCCGGGCACGTCGGGTGACCGGGGCGGACACGCCCGAGTTGGTCAAACTGCGGACCTACTTCGACCATCCGCTGTTTGTCGAGATGTTCGCCGATGCCATCACAGCGGCCGCCGACACCCTACCCGCCGAGCTGCGCGGCGACGCGCGACTGGTGTTCACCGCACATTCGGTCCCGGTGGCCGCTGACCGGCGCTGCGGTCCGCAGCTCTACAGCCGCCAAGTCGCTTACGCCACAAGGCTGGTCGCGGCGGCCGCCGGATACGCCGATTACGACCTGACCTGGCAGTCGCGGTCGGGTCCGCCGCAGGTTCCGTGGTTAGAGCCTGATGTCGCAGGCCATCTCACGGCGTTGGGGGCCGTCGGTGCCAAAGCCGTGATCGTCTGTCCCGTCGGATTTGTCGCCGACCATATCGAGGTGGTATGGGATCTCGACCAAGAGCTGCGATCCCAAGCCGAAGCAGCGGGCATCGCATTCACCCGGGCCGCTACACCCAACGCAGATCGGCGATTCGCCCGGCTGGCCGCAGATCTGATCGACGAACTCCGCTACCGCCGGAGCGCGGCCCGGGTCAGTGGCCCCGATCCGGTGCCGGGCTGCCTGGCCAGCGTCGACGGCGCGCCATGCCGTCCGCCGCACTGCGTAGCGCGGACAAGCGCGGGCGAGTAACCGCGGCTCAGTCGGGCCACGCCGAGTCCAGGATCGCGCTGACCGCGGCCATCCGGGCCGAGCGCACCACGTCGTTAAGCGGCCGCAGCGCATCGCTGGCGATCCGGGCTTCCGACGATGATTGCACCCCCATCGGCTCCAGCCCGGCGTTGATCCGGGCGGTGAAGCGGTCTGCGGACGAGTCGGGCAATCGACTCAACCCGGCGCTGACCGCAATGATCGCGTCGACGTGCGCGGCGTTCTCGAGGACTCGCAACGCGCGGAACGGCGCATGATCAGGAATCCGGTGTTGCCGTGCGGATTCCAGTAGTTGCTCGACAAGTCCACGCGGATCGTCGATGTCGGATGTCGCGGATTCCAGCCCGATTGCGCCGAGCGCGTCGGCCGCCGATCGCACCGCTGACCGTAGCGCGTATTCTGCGTCGCCCAGCTCGTGATGATCGAAAGCCGGTGCGCCGGGCAACGAGTACACCATCCAAAACAGCGCACACAATTCGGGTGGATCCTGGTCGCCGTCGGCGGGTTCCTCGAGTTCGGCATAGGAGAACTCGGGGACCAGTCCAACGGCCGTGGTGGGATCGTCAGGGTTGGAGATGATCACTGCTTCGCCCGCGGCCAGGGCATCGCGTTCGAACTGGGTGCTTGGTGCCAGCCCGCGTACATCGCCGGGCACCGGCAACACCACGTTGATCGTCCCGCGCAACGGGACACCGGAGGCCGGCGCAGACGTGCGGCCAACTGCGGCGCGCAGCGTTTGCAGCAGCGAGACCGTGCCGGCGTCGTGAATGTCGGGCCACGGCAATCCGGTGTGGCCCGCGGCGACCGCATCATACGCGGTTACTGATTGCGTTGGCGCCCAAAGCGATAACGCGTCCAAGACGTCGTCGGGCGCGGCCTTGCCGGCGAGCCAGGCGTTGGCCCACAGGGACAGCGAAACACTCGGACACCACATGATCTCGCAGTGTAGTTGTTCGGCCCGGCAAAGGCCGATCACGCGTATTCTGGCGGCATGCCTGCCGCGCTGATCTGGCTGATATTCGCGCTGGTCCTTGCCGGTGCGGAGGCTCTGACGGGCGACATGTTTTTGTTGATGCTTGGGGGTGGCGCACTGGCTGCATCGGCCAGCTGCTACCTGATGGATTGGCCGGTGTGGGCCGACGGGGCGGTGTTCCTCAGCGTTTCCCTGCTGCTGGTCGTGGTGATTCGACCTGTGCTGCGGCGGCGGCTGACACCCGCCACGGTAGCGCCGATGGGAATCATTGCGCTGGAGGGCAAGCCGGCGCTGGTGCTCGATCGGGTTGCCCGCGATGAGGGCCTGGTGAAGCTCGACGGTCAGGCGTGGACCGCGCGCCCGCTCAACGACGGCGATGTCTACGAACCTGGCGAGTCGGTGACGGTCATCCATATCGACGGGGCCACGGCGGTGGTCTTCAGGCACGTGTAGCCCGTCGGCAGTGCCGCTGCGAAGACGCTGTGAGAGAAAGGAACTCCTGTGCAAGGTGCAGTTGCTGGTCTGGTGTTGCTGGCCGTCCTGGTGATGTTTGCGATCGTCGTGGTGGCCAAGTCGGTTGCGTTGATACCGCAGGCCGAGGCCGCGGTGATCGAACGACTGGGTCGATACAGCCGCACGGTCAGCGGACAGCTGACGTTGTTGGTGCCTTTTATCGACCGCGTCCGCGCCCGAGTGGACCTGCGCGAGCGGGTGGTGTCATTCCCGCCGCAGCCGGTGATCACCGAGGACAACCTGACCCTCAACATCGACACCGTGGTCTATTTCCAGGTCACCGTTCCGCAGGCGGCGGTGTATGAAATCAATAACTACATCGTCGGGGTCGAGCAGCTCACCACCACCACGCTGCGCAACGTCGTCGGCGGCATGACGCTGGAGCAGACGTTGACCTCCCGCGACAAGATCAACGGCCAGTTGCGTGGCGTGCTCGACGAGGCGACCGGGCGATGGGGTCTACGGGTGGCGCGCGTGGAGCTGCGCAGCATCGACCCGCCGCCGTCGATCCAGGCCTCGATGGAAAAGCAGATGAAGGCCGACCGGGAGAAGCGGGCGATGATCTTGAACGCCGAAGGTATGCGCGAGTCGGCGATCAAAGAGGCCGAGGGCCAGAAGCAGGCGCAGATCCTGTCCGCTGAGGGCGCCAAGCAGGCCGCGATCCTGGCTGCTGAGGGCGACCGGCAGTCGCGGATGCTGCGAGCTCAGGGTGAGCGTGCCGCGGCCTATCTGCAGGCGCAGGGGCAGGCCAAGGCCATCGAGAAGACTTTCGCCGCGATCAAGGCCGGCCGACCGACCCCGGAAATGCTGGCCTACCAGTACCTGCAGACGCTGCGTGAGATGGCGCGCGGTGACGCCAACAAGGTGTGGGTGGTGCCCAGCGACTTCAGTGCGGCGTTGCAAGGTTTCACCAGACTCTTGGGCGCGCCCGGCGAAGACGGGGTTTTCCGGTTCGAGCCGTCGTCGGTGGACGACGTCCCCAAGCATGCCGCCGACGACGCCGCTGAAGTCGCAGACTGGTTCTCGACCGAGACTGACCCGGTGATCGCTCAGGCGGTGGCCAAGGCCGAGGCGATAGCCCGGCAGCCGGTGGACGGTGTGCTGACGACACCGCCCGAGTTGACTCGATAGGGTTTGCGAATGAGCGTTTTGACTTCACCGAAAACCTATGCGGCACTAGGCGCATTCCATGCTCTCGACGCGGTGGGATGCGCAGTCCAGCTGGCTCCCATCAAGAAAACTCTGGATGACCTGGGAGTTCCGGACAGCATTCGACCCGTGTTCCCGGTGGTCAAGGCCGCCGCCGCGGTCGGTCTGCTGTCGGTCACCCGGTTCCCCGCGTTGGCGAGGCTGACGACGGCGATGCTCACCTTGTATTTCATCATGGCCGTGGGCGCGCACATCCGAGCCCGGGACAAGGTCACCCATGCCATTCCGGCCGCAGCGTTCCTCACGACGTTCGCGGTGATGACGGTGAAGGGACCGGACCGGACTTAGTCGAGACCCACGGGGTGACGGTCGCGGTAGGCGGCCAGTGTGCGGGACGGCGAGTCCCCGCACGCGGGAGACTCTCCCAAGTAGGTCGAGGACGCGCGCGATTCGGGCACCGTGTCGCCGGCCCCATCCGTTGCGGCCGCCCGATACCATCGGTCCGTGCGGCGGCGCAACCGGCGGAGGGGAACTCCGGAACGTGCTCGCTGCTCCGCTGGCAATTTCGGTGCAGGGCAATTCGAGGATCCGGAGTGGGTTTGGGTTGGTGATCGGCGGATGTTCGTCGTCGGCCATACCGTCGGCGGGGCACCGTTCGGGTGTTTCGAGGACGAACTCGATGATCTCGGCTAGCTCATCGGCGTGCCAGAGTCGGCCGCCAGTGTCCCTCAGTTAGCCAGGCACCGCGCAGCACAAAAAGAGGGGAACCTGCATGCTGGTTCTGCACGGCTTCTGGTCCATGTCCGGCGGTTTGCGGTTGTGGGCGGAGGACTCGGATCTGCTGGTGAAGAGCCCGAGTCAGGCATTGCGGTCCGCGCGGCCGCACCCGTTCGCGGCGCCCGCCGACCTGATTGCCGGGATACATCCGGGCAAGCCCGGTACCTCGGTGCTGCTGTTGCCGTCGTTGCGATCGGCGCCGCTGGACTCGCCCGAGCTGATCCGGGTCGTCCCGCGCCCGCCGGCGCGAACCGACGCGACGCTGTTGGCATGGTCGGTTCCGGTCGTGCAACTGGATGCCGGAGCCGCGTTGGCGGTGATCGACGAGCCCGTCGCGGACATCCGCTACGGCGCGTCCGTCGGCTACCTGGCCGAACTGGCCATGTTCGCGCATGAGTTGGTCGAGCGCGGTCGGGTGCTGCCGGGGCTACGGCGTGACACACCCGGCGCGATCGCTTGCTGGCGTCCGGTGTTGCAGGGTCGCGACGTGGTCGCGATGACCTCACTCACCTCGGCGATGCCGCCGGTATGCCGGGCCGAAGTTGGCGGGCACGACCCACACGAGCTGGTGGCCTCGGCGTTGCACGCGATGGTCGATGCCGCGGTGCGCGCCGCGTTGCCGCCGATCGACCTGGCGCCCCCGCGCCGGGGGCGCCCGAAGCGTCGGCCCGCCGTGGATGATTGGTTGACGGCGCTGACCGGTCCAGACGGCCGGTTCGGCGCGGAGCCCGATGAACTCGATGCGCTGGCCCAGGCGTTGCGGCCGTGGGACGACGTCGGCATCGGGAACGTCGGCCCGGCCAGGGCGATGTTCCGGTTGTCCGAGATCGAGACCGAGACCGAGACTGCCGACGGCGGGCCAGCGGCAGTCTCGGCGTGGCGGCTGGAATTCCTGTTGCAGTCGACGGAGGACCCCAGCCTGCTGGTCCCCGCCGAGCAGGCGTGGAACGACGACGGCAGCCTGCGCCGGTGGCTGGACCGACCGCAGGAGCTGCTGCTGACCGAGCTGGGCCGTGCCAGCCGAATCTTCCCGGAGCTCGCCCCGGCCCTGCGCACCGCGCGCCCGGCCGAGCTCACACTCGACGCCGACGGCGCCTACCGTTTCCTGTCAGGCACGGCCGCGGTGCTCGATGCGGCCGGGTTCGGTGTGCTGCTGCCGTCCTGGTGGGATCGGCGCCGCAAGTTGGGGCTGGTCGTGTCTGCGCGCACCCCTGTCGAGGGAGTGGTGAGCAGCGCCAGCAAGTTCGGTCGCGACCAGCTTGTCAAGTTCCGCTGGGAGCTGGCGGTCGGCGACGAGACGCTCACCGACGACGAAATCGCAGTGCTCGCCGAGGCCAAGGCCCCGTTGATTCGGCTGCGCGGCCAGTGGGTGGCGGTGGATCCAGAGCAGCTGCGCCGCGGGCTGGAGTTCTTGGAGCGAGAGCCGTCCGGCCGCAAGACCGCGGCCGAGATCCTTGCGCTGGCCGCAAGCCACCCAGACGACATTGACACCCCTCTCGAGGTCATCGCTGTGCGCGCCGACGGGTGGCTCGGTGACCTGCTCAGCGGGGCCGCCGCGCAGTCGCTGCGGCCTGTGGAGCCGCCGGACGGATTCGCTGCGACGCTTCGCCCCTACCAGCAGCGCGGCCTGTCGTGGCTGGCGTTTTTGTCCTCGCTGGGCTTGGGTAGCTGCCTGGCTGACGACATGGGACTGGGTAAGACCGTGCAGCTGCTGGCCACCGAAACCCTGCAGCGACACCAGGATCCCGACGCCGGCCCCACGCTGCTGCTGTGCCCGATGTCGCTGGTGGGCAACTGGCAGCGGGAGGCGGCGAGGTTCGCGCCCGGGCTGCGCGTGTACGCCCACCACGGCGGTGCGCGGCTGCGCGGCGACGCGCTGGCCGAACGCCTCGAGCACACCGACCTGATCGTCAGCACCTATGCCACGGCCACCCGCGACATCGACGAGCTGGCCGGCTACGAGTGGAACCGGGTGGTGCTCGACGAGGCGCAGGCGGTGAAGAACAGCCTGTCGCGGGCGGCCAAGGCGGTGCGGCAGTTGCGGGCGGGGCACCGGGTGGCGCTGACCGGGACGCCGATGGAGAACCGGCTCACCGAGCTGTGGTCGATCATGGACTTCCTCAACCCCGGCCTGCTCGGATCCTCCGAACGGTTCCGCACCCGCTACGCGATCCCAATCGAACGGCACGGGCAGACCGAGCCGGCCGAGCGGCTGCGCGCGGTTACCCGGCCCTATATCCTGCGCCGGGTCAAGACCGACCCGTCGATCATCGACGACCTGCCCGACAAGATCGAGATCAAGCAGTACTGTCAGCTCACCACCGAGCAGGCCTCGCTGTATCAGGCGGTCGTGACCGACATGATGGACAAGATCGAGAACACCGAGGGGATCGAGCGGCGCGGCAACGTGCTGGCCGCGATGGCCAAGCTCAAGCAGGTGTGCAACCACCCGGCGCAGCTGCTGCACGACCACTCGCCCGTCGGACGGCGGTCGGGGAAGGTGATCCGGCTTGAGGAGATCCTGGAAGAGATCCTGGCCGAGGGCGACCGGGTGCTGTGCTTCACCCAGTTCACCGAATTCGCCGAACTGCTGGTGCCGCACCTGGCCCGGCGCTTCGGCCGTGCCGCCCGAGACATTGCCTACCTGCACGGCGGCACCCCGAAGAAGCGGCGCGACGAGCTGGTGGCCCGGTTCCAGTCCGGGGACGGGCCACCGATCTTCCTGCTGTCGTTGAAGGCGGGCGGCACCGGGCTGAACCTGACCGCGGCCAATCATGTTGTGCACCTGGACCGGTGGTGGAACCCGGCGGTGGAGAACCAGGCCACAGACCGGGCGTTCCGGATCGGCCAACAGCGCACGGTGCAGGTGCGCAAGTTCGTCTGTACCGGCACCCTCGAGGAGAGGATCGACGACATGATCGAGGAGAAGAAGGCGCTGGCCGACCTGGTGGTCACCGACGGCGAAGGCTGGCTGACCGAACTGTCCACCCGCGACCTCCGCGAGATGTTTGCCCTGTCCGACGGGGCCGTCGGTGAGTAGTGCCAGCCGGGGGACACCCCCGAACCCCCGAGGCTGGTACCCACCGCCGTCGCGGCCCCGCCCCGTCGAGGGCGGACTCAAGGCCCGCAGCACCCGCGGCGCAATCGCGCGGACCTGGTGGTCGGAGCGGTTCATCGCGGTGCTGGAGGACATCGGCCTCGGCAACCGGCTCCAGCGCGGCCGCACCTACGCGCGCAAGGGACAGGTGATCTCGCTCGAGGTAGATCCGGGTTCGGTCACCGCCGAGGTGCAGGGCAGCAGGGCACGGCCGTACCGGATCCGGATAGGGATCCCCGCGTTCGGCAAGTCCGAATGGGCTCAAGTTGAGCGGAGCTTGGCTGAAAATGCTTGGTACACCGCCAAACTGCTGTCCGGCGAGATGCCCGACGACATCGAGGACGTCTTCGCCGGGCTCGGCCTGTCGCTGTTCCCCGTCACCGCGCGGGAGCTGTCGCTGGACTGCTCCTGTCCCGATCACGCTGTCCCGTGCAAGCACCTTGCCGCCACCTTCTATCTGCTCGCCGAGGCCTTCGACGACGACCCGTTCGCCATCCTGGCGTGGCGCGGCCGCGATCGCGAGGATCTGCTGGCCAACCTGGCCGCCGCCCGCACCGAAGGACCTCCGGCCGTCGACCGCGCCGAACAAGCAGCTCGACCGCTTGTCGACTGCCTTGATACCTATTACGCATGGCAAACCGACGTCAGAGTCTCGAGCCCGCCGCAGACGCCATCGACGGCGCTGCTCGACCAGCTCCCCGACACCGGCGTCGCCGTCCGCGGACGGCCGCTGACCGAACTGCTGCGACCGGCCTATCACGCCCTCGGATTAAAGCCGCGAGAATGAGGCGCGTCGGCGCCAGCGCCAACGGTGTCTATAATATAGAACGAAGTATAGAATATCGACTATGGCGCTTAGCATCAAAGACCCCGAGGCCGACCGGCTTGCCCGGGAACTCGCGGCCCGGACTGGCGAGACATTGACAGAAGCAGTCGTGGTCGCATTGCGGGAACGACTCGCCCGCGAGACCGGGCGCACTAGGTCTATTCCGCTGCGCGAGGAGCTGGCGGTGATCCGTCGCCGCTGCGCAGCCTTGCCGATGCTCGACACCCGAACCGCGGACGAGATTCTCGGTTACGACGAGCGCGGGTTGCCGGCCTGATGGTGATCGACACATCTGCATTGGTCGCGATGCTCAACGATGAGCCTGGGGCCGAACGGATCGAGACTGCTGTGGAAGCAGACCCTGTTCGGCTGATGTCGACGGTGTCGTACGTGGAGACGGCCATCGTGATCGACACGCGCTTCGGGGAACCGGGAGGACGCGAGTTAGATCTGTGGCTGCATCGCGCCGCAGTGGACCTTGTCAGCGTCGATTCCGACCAAGCAGATGCCGCACGAGTCGCCTACCGCATGTATGGCAAGGGACGGCATCGCGCCGGCCTGAACTATGGCGACTGCTTCTCGTACGCCCTCGCCAAGGTCAGCGGCCAGCCTCTCCTCTTTAAAGGGGATGACTTCGCACGCACCGACATTCGCGCGGTCCTCACTGGTTGAAACGCTGGCCTGTACGACTGGTTGGCCAGACCCGAAGCGCGAGCGCATTGGCTGCTGGCGCATGGTTCCTGAAGTGCATACCAAACTGGTACCATCTAGGAAGTGAGTACACAGATTGCGATCCGCTTACCCGACGAGATCGTCGCCTTTATCGATGATGAAGTCCAGGGACGGCATGCCCGCAGCCGTGCGGCTGTCGTGCTGCGGGCGCTGGAACGGGAACGTCGCCGTCGTTTCGCCGAACGCGACGCGGAGATCCTCGCGGCCAGCGTGTCAGCGCCGAGTGATTTGGATGAGCTGGCCGGCCACTCTGCACGTACCGCCCTCGACATCGACTGATGCGACCTATCCACATCGCCCAGCTTGACAAGGCTAGACCCGTCCTGATTCTCACCCGCGAGGTTGTGCGTCCGCACCTCACCAACCTCACCGTCGCCCCGATCACGACGACCGTCCGTGGACTGGCCACCGAAGTCCCGGTAGGCCCGGTGAACGGACTGAATCAACCGTCGGTCGTCAGTTGCGACAACATCCAAACGATCCCGGTGTCTGACCTTGGTCGTCAAATCGGCTACCTGTTTGCGTCGCAGGAGCCGGCTCTAGCCGACGCCATCGGCAACGCGTTCGACCTCGATTAGGTCGTGTCATAGGGGGTCGGCAAGGCGATCTTCGACAAGGCGGCCAAGGTCTACGAGGCGCCCGCAATGCGGTCTGGCGATCAGTCAGGGGGCTCTTCGATCTTGATCGGGCAGATGCGATTCGCCCTCATGGGGCGCGTCACTAGCGTGTCGTTGCGGACGCCACCACTTGAAATCGGCAAGCCGCCCCACTGATGTGCGTCACCTCAGATGTTGCAAAAAACACCCCGGGCCCCCATCGGTGGCTTTTACCAGCCATTTTGCTAATGACTCATGATCAAAACGACAGAGCCATCAGAGGTTGGTGATAAGTCCCTAATATGCCCGCCGTTAGCCGGCACCATCCGACAGTTTCAGCGGTCTGACCACTTCGAGGAGACCATCTTCGGCCCAGGAGAATGCCGTTTCCTTCGAAGATGAAGTCGACGGCTTCGGCGATTTGTGTGTCTGACTGGCCTTCATAGGCTCGGTCGCCCAGGAATAGCGGGTCTGCGAACGGAGGGGCAGGATGCGGCCCCATATTCACAACGCTCGCGAAACATACTTTGTCAGCAACGAAATGGCGACGATGGCTAGGTCGCTGACCCGGCGGACACCGGAGCCTCACCCCGGACTGACGGTCAAGCCGGTGATGATCGGCATCAAGGTCAGGCGCAACGACGGCGGGCTGTTCACCCCTCAGGAGAACTGATAACGGCAGCGCAGACCCGACGGCGATCTCGATAGACTGGATACGCCAGTCGGTTCGGAAAAAGGGGGTGTGACCATGGATCGTCAGACACAGAAGCAATCTGTGAAGCAGGCTTCCGCCAAGAAGGTGGCGGTACGCCAGTCAGTGATCAAGAAGGTCGCCGCCCGGGCCACCAAAGCTTCAGCCAAGCTGGAGAACCGACAGGTTCCGGCCGGCCATGTGCGCAGCGCTGAGGTGAAACGCCTTCTTTCTGAACGGCAGGGCCGGGCACACTGACCCCTCTGACCCCCGGATACGGTGAGACACCGCTTCCCGCTGATGAACTGGCCGCCCTGCTTCCCCATGTCGTCGAGACGCTCGGTCAGCCAATCAGCCGGGCCGACGTTTATGACCTCGAGCAAGGCATGCAGCAGCAGGTCGCCGAGGAACTGTTGACGTCTGTTCTCGCAGGAGCGGTGCCGCTCGACGTTCTGCTGAACGACAACTTCCTGCGCGACCTGCACCACCGGATGTACGGCGAGATCTGGTCGTGGGCGGGCCGGTGGCGGCAGCGTGACGTCAACATCGGAGTGTCACCCGATCAGATCGCGGTCCAACTGCGCATCACGTTCGACAACATCCGGTATCGCTGGGCGCACACCGATGACTGGACGGCTCGCCAGTTGGGCATCGCTGTGCACGCCGAGACCGTGCGCATCCATCCCTTCACGGATGGGAATGGTCGCAGCACAAGGCTTCTCGCGGACTTGGTGTTCATCGCTGCGCAGGATCCTGTGGCCATGCAATACGACTGGAACCTCGACAAGCGCCGTTACGTCGATCTCCTGCGCGAGTTCGATGCGCATCGCGACCCTCAAAAGCTCGCGGGATTCATCGAGGTGCAGCCGATCGACGAGTAGCCAGTAGGCACACCTCTCGGACTTCCGCTGCTGGATGGGCTTATTCGTTGTCACAGCTTCTCAAGGCCGATTCTGACAGCGTCATCGCTGGCCTGGCCACTTTGTCGGAGACCGTAGTTACGCTGCGGTCATGAATGTTGTTGAGGTCGTTCGGGACGCTGCTGCGGACCTCTGGTCGATCGCGGGCCATCATGTGCCTGAAGCGAGTTTGGCGTTGGGCCTGTTCACATTGGTGCTGACGCAGGTGCAAACCTTCCGTTTCCGCCGAAAGGCAGCCATCGAAACTAGGGCCAAGGCGGTAGCCGAGGTTAAGGCTCAGGAGATTGACAGGTCGGCCAAACTCGTTGCAGCCCTCCGCGATATCGGAGAAGCGAAGGACTCGGTCGTGTTGGGGCAGGCGGTTGCCATTGGGCGGACCCTCGCTAACAAGCCGGCGCCGGTCGACTACCAGATGAGTCTCTTCAGCCTTGACCGTGGGTCGTCAAAGGTTCCAGTCATCGATAAGGACGAAGAGCGGTTCCGGGTAGAGAGAAAATACTATGGGAACCCATGCGCGGAGATCCCCCGTGCCCCGCGCACGTTCTCTCAGACTGATAGTTTCCCGCGCGATATTCCAAAAGAATGGTATCCGAGCCTTGTAGATGCGATCATTGAGACACTGCCCGCCCGATTCCCATCCTATTACAGCATTGCCGAGGCGGAAAGTTACGGCATGCGAAGCCCAAAGGCGGTTATTCGGCGGATCGCCCGCTTGTCCGAGGCGGTCGAGCAGCAGTATCTGCGGGTCTCTCAACGGGAGATAACGGAATTTCTCGTTCATATCTTCGCAGATCACTGGTCAAAACTCGCAGACACGATCCGATCTGTGTTAATGGATCGAGAACAAGAGTTTCTCGACCTGGGTTCGGACTTTTTGCATTTTGCGGCGGGCAGGACCATTCACGCGTACCGGCCGCAGCTCGTGCGCCTTGCAATCGTGCAGGGTGTCTCCGAAGCCGTCTACTACATGCGGGAGCGTATCAGCGTCGAACAGAAGGAGAGCCTTGCCTCCGCATATACGTCACTTCTCCAATACAACTATCTAAATAGCCTGGGCCTGCATCGTTTCTGGCATGAAAGCGCCTATTGCGCCGCCACGTCATGGGAAGTCGAAGAATGTGACGACAACGTTGCCGAGGTGGGGCGATTCGAAGTTGTCGAAGATCACGTCAAAGGCTATATTTCCATCGACCGAGTGCTCACATCGGCAGTATTGGCAATGGGTATCGTAAGTCCCGATTCGCCGCCCAATCCGCACGGCGGCCCTGGCCACCTAACCATGCGCATAGTGGAGCATCTGCCCAAAGTGTTCGAGTCCTACCGCGAAGATCCACGCATGAAACGCCGGCTCAAGGATTCCGGAAGCGAGATACCGTGGGAAAGCGAACTCGACCATACGCACGTAGGTGATTTCGTGGAAGGGATCTATCAACTCACCCAGAAGCGGAATTACAGGCCGGAAGTCTATCGTCTCATCGAGAGCGCCAGTATCTTGGTGCCGGATATCCCCGCAAGGATTGACAAGATGAACGGTGAGGAAGCGACGATTGATGGCTAGGTCGGATGCTCTGCCGTCCGAGGAGGGACTGGCGGGTGTATTCCGCTGAACAGTCGGTTGGGCAATGTCGCCGATCCGCGGCAGAAAAGTCGCTGATTCGCGAACCTTTGCTCACCGATTCGCGACATACGGCTGAACCGGTGCTGTCGGCTACAGATGTCAGGGCAGGCCAGCTCGGTCGAACTCGCGCTGCAGCCGCGGCCTGCGGCGGTGCTGTTCGCGCAAGTCGGCGACGAACGTGTCGACCTCGACGGCGCTGTCGTTGTCGATGGCGGCGAGACGACGCATAATCTTCAGTCGCCGGGCGGCGGCCTGGTAGTGGCGCGCCCCGGTCGCCGTGAGTTCGTTCTCGACGAGTCGCCGGTAGACGGGTAGTACGGCGGGTGGGTCGGTCTTCTGGTAGGCCTTTGCGAGTTGCTCCCATACGTCGGCGCCGTCGAGGTGCAGGGTGTGGGCGAGTTCCCATGCCTGCCGGACGTCGTCGAGGTGACCGAGCACGAACAGCACGGCGTCCCGAGGAGAGTGGGACAGGGTGGTCAGTACCGTGTCCCGGTAGGTCGGCCAGGCGTCGCCCGCGTCCTGGTAGAGGGCGGCCGCGGTGCTCGATGACGGCCAGCGCCGAAACATCTCGACTCGCGCCTCCACCAACTCCGTCGGGCGGTGTTCGTCTAGCAGCTCACACCAGTAGCTCGCGGCCTTCAGTGATTGATGGCCGCGGCCGAAGTCGGTGGCATGTTTGGCCCACTCGATGGCGAGGGCGATCTCGCCGATTTCCTCGAACGCCCTGGCGGTGTCTTCGAACCAGGCGGCGACCTTCCGATCTTTCGCATGAGTCCGGATGATCGCGTCGATATCGCGGTCGAGCACCGCGAGACGTTGGGCGTTCCACTGCAGAACGAACCACTCGTGCGAGTGCGGCGACGACCAGCGCTCCTCCGGCTCGGGACCCAACCGTGCGCGGGTTTCATCCAGCCTCGCCCGATACGCCGCCAGGCCTTTGTCGCCGAGCGCCGGGGCGTAGGCGACCGGGTCGAGTTCGAAGTAATCGACTTCGCCGTCGAACTGGAACTTCATCATCCACTCGACCAGCCGGCCTGCCGGCGCACCGGCGCGAGCGGCCACCTGCGGATGCAGGCCGAGCAATCGCCGGCACGCGTCGCCGATGATCCCGCTGGAGTCGTCGGCCCGCGCGATCACCTTGATCGCGGCGGCAAGCGCCTTGTGCGTGACGGACCACACCTCACGCACCTCGGGGGCGTCGGTCGCGGTGGCTGCAGCTTCCTCCAAGGCATCGACCGCTTCGTGCATCCGGGACCCATGCTCATTCGACACGTTCCACCGGTACAGATCGGTGCGGCGAGTACGGATCAGCGGCAACACCGAATCGGCGAGAACAGGCACAGCGACCATCCTCCGAAGCATCCAATCGAACAATGCATACCGTGCCATCCGGCCCGGAAATGCGGGTGGACAATCATGAGCAACCTCACGTTCTCTTAAATACAGATTTCTGCGCGAATACCCGCGTGACCAGCATCGATGGCGTTGTTCGTGTGGTGATCCGCACAGACATACGAGATTGGTTACAAGCCGTTGACCTACCCCCTGCTTGCCACCCCTTTCGTGGAATGTGGCTCTCAGCATGTACTGACCTGATCGGTCGTAAGGCGACGGGGGTCCAGTGACGGTCACAGGCGGGAGGCGCACGCCGGCTAGCGGCGGATCAGGCGCCGCCGCCGCAGCCGGCATGGCTCTACCCCCGAAAGCCGGAGTAATTACGGTATGATTTCTATACATGCTTGAGTTTGAGTTTGATCCTGCCAAGAGCGCGGCAAACCTGGTCAAGCATGGCATCGACTTCGATGCGGCACAGTCCATCTGGCGGGATCCGCGCCGCATCGAGGTGCCGGCACGCACGACGGATGAGCCGAGGTGGATGGTGATCGGTCAGATCGACGGCCGATGCTGGTCAGCAGTAGTGACCTACCGAGACGACCTCGTCCGAATCATCTCCGTACGCCGCTCACGGGAAGGAGAGGTAACGATCTATGAAAGCTAACGAGTTCGACGAACGGTTCGACAACGGCCAGGACATGGCCGCCGCCCTCGACATGGCACGGGCACGGCGGCCCGGAGAGGAACACCGGCGCGTCAACGTCGACTTCCCGGTCTGGATGATCGCCGAACTCGACCGCGAAGCAACCCGTCTCGGAGTCACCCGCCAATCACTCATCAAGGTCTGGATCGCCGAGAAGCTTGACCACGGCGGTCACACCGCAGCCTGACCGTTGCTTGGTAGATAGCGGGTGCTCCGAGTTCAGGAGCCTGTCGGCTTCGCGACTGCCGGCTCGGGTACCGAGCACCCGTCGACCCGCTGCCCGCCCTTGAAATCGCGATCAGCCCTACTCATGAGGGCTACCTCACATGCCTTAAACAACACCCGGTAACCTCATCAGTGGCGTTTACCAGGCTATTTTGTTGGCGACCATGACTGGAACGGCGGAGCAATCTGACGTTAGTCGGCCGAGTCGGGCGCTGTGGTCCCTTCGCGCCATGCGCCCAATACATGCTCGACACGTTGGCGCACCTGGCGTCGGGCCGTTGTCCGGTCGACACCCGCCATCAGCAGCTCGTCGTAGTCGGTGTCGACGTGCCGCACCGATGCCGCAACGGCGAGATGAATGGTGTCGGGGTGAAGGGTTCGCGCGGCCGCGCTTCGTCCGATCCGGCCACTGCCGCGCGTTGCTGCGTGACGCGCCATCGCTTCGGCCCTGTCGGGGGGACAGCCCGGAAACAGGTCGCGGATTGCGGCGGCAAACTCTGCTTGGAACCGCACGTCGTCTGAGGCACGCCGTGCCGTTTCCCGCTCCCGGCGGCGGGCGCGGGCCTCAGCATCGGATAGGCACTCCTGTTCGGCACGCTCGATCGCCACCGCCTCGGCCAGGATCCCTTGGCGCTCATAGCGCTTGCGCGTGCGGCTCCACCGCACTACCACCGCCGAAAGCCCACTCGTTCCTTTTGCCCGCCGAGTCAGTGCTGCATCACCCGCCGGTAGGAAGACGAGGTGACCGAGGTCCGCGCAGTCGACGCACAGTGGGCCGTTGTCTTCCATTTTCAGCAGGTCGCCGGTGCCTCCGCATGTTGTGCACGTCCACTTTTTGACGGGCATGACCACCACGAGATCTGACGAGCGGGTGTGCGGCTTAGCCACGGGGTTCTCCCAGCGGCCTTCTGTCGCACGGTCGGTCAGTTGGCAACGGCTGGCTCGGGGGCAGGCTCGTCGGGATGTGACGTGTTGCGATGGCGCCGAAAGTGACCGATCTCGACGATCAGCCCCGTCAGTCCCAGCGCGCCTGTGCACACCGACGCCACGAACAGCATCGGACTGGGATGACCGGCGAGCGCGTCGCCGAGGATCACCACGGCGGCGGTGCCGGGGACCACACCGGCCAGCGTGGCCAGCGTGAAGGGCAGCAGCCGCACTCGTGATGCGCCGGCGGCGTAATTGATCGCCGAAAACGGCACGAGGGGAATCAACCGCAGCGACAAGATGGCCGGCCAGCCCCGCTCCCGCAGACGCTCGTCCACCCTGTCGATCGCCCGGTGACGAACCAGGCGATTCAGCTGCCACCCCGCCGCGCGCACCAGCAGCAGCGCCAGCACAGCGCTCCCGGTACTGGCGAGGACCGCGATCAACACACCGAACACTTGGCCGAACAGCAGTCCGGCGGCCAGGGTGAACGCGGTGCGGGGGACTGGCACCACGGTGACGATGATGTGCGCGACCAAGAATGCCAAGGGGAACCACGGGCCCACCGATTCCGCCCAGTCCCTTAACTGCACCGGCGCGGGCAGCGGGACCCACGTCGCCGCCGCAAGCAGGACTGTGATTACGACCACTGTCACGACGAACCGCGGCCGTGAGATCAGACGCCCGGCCGTACCGAACACGCCGGCAAGATTGCGCAGGGTGTTGGTGGGTTTGCGGGTGGCGGCATCCGTCACGGGCCTTAAGGCTACGGGGCTGAAATAAATAACTCATCTCCCATGGCCGGCGTTTCATCGCCGAGCCGGCGCCGGTCGGGTCAGCCGCCGCTTTTTCGCGGCGCTTGATCAATTAGCCTGATCAGTAAGTTGCTTGACCCGAGCAACCTGAAGCAACCCTGCCAATTGCTGCGAAACAGGAGCAGTCGGTGTCCATAGACGCACCCGAGCTAGAACAGGTTCGCGACCGTTGGCGTGCTGCCGTCGCCGGTGTGCTTTCCAAGAGCACCCGGAAGGACCCCGCCGAGTTAGGCGAACAGCCCGAGCATCTGCTGGATACCCCAACCTATGACGGGCTCGCTGTTCGGCCGCTCTACACCGCCTTCGACGAGCTGCCGGAGCCACCGCTGCCGGGCGAGTGGCCCTACCTGCGTGGCGGCGACGCATTGCGTGACGTCAAGTCCGGCTGGAAGGTTGCCGAGGCGTTTCCGGCCGCTGGAGCTGCAGCTGGTGACGCCAACGCGGCGGTGCTGGCCGCGCTGGGCGACGGGGTCAGCGCGCTCTTGGTCCGGGTAGGGGAGTCCCGTGTGGGAGAGTCCGCCGTGGCACCGGACCAGCTCGAGGGGCTGCTCGCGGGTGTGTACTTGAGCATGGCGCCGGTGATCCTCGATGCCGGCGCCGACTACTCCGCGGCCTGCGATGCCATGCTGGCGCTGGTATCCGAGGTGGAACCCGACCAGCGCGCCACACTGTCGATAGACCTGGGTGCCGACCCGCTGACCGCCGCGCTGAGCGAGCGTCCCGCCCCGACGATCGAAGAGGTCGTCGCCGTCGCCTCGGGAGCTGTCGATAGACCTGGGTGCCGACCCGCTGACCGCCGCGCTGAGCGAGCGTCCCGCCCCGGCGATCGAGGAGGTCGTCGCCGTCGCCTCGCGAGTGGCCGGCGATAGCGGCGTCCGGGCGATCACCGTCGACGGACCCGCTTTCCACAATCTGGGCGCCAACGCGACGTGGGAACTCGCCGGCAGCGTCGCGGCCGCGGTGGCCTATCTTCGGGTGCTCACCGAATCGGGGAT
>JGI12631J13338_1000068_pt1 | contig 36946 bp, 36 predicted proteins | sample BlaSpr_A8_Ref_O1_FD_13338 | JGI IMG/M metagenome (IMG submission 13338) | reverse complement strand
TGGCGGCGCGCGCCAGATTGGGCGCTGACGTGACGGCGGGCCTGCACACCGCTGCCCGATCGTCGGCCCTGCCCGCGCACTGGGATCGACTCGCGGTGTGTTGGCAGCTGGCCAGCGATCAGGGGCTGGCAATTGCCGCGCTGATGCGTGCCGCTCAACGCGATATCACTGAGCGGCAACGGTTCTCGGCACGGGTGACATCGGGAATGGCCGGGGCTCGCGCCACCGCGGCGATACTGGCGGGCCTGCCGTTGCTCGGGGTGCTGCTTGGTCAACTCATTGGGGCCCGACCGCTGAGTTTCTTGCTGAGTGGGCACGCGGGCGGGTGGCTGTTGGTGGTCGGGTCGATGCTGGCCTGCGCCGGGCTGATGTGGTCGGACCGGATCACCGATGGGTTGGCGTTATGAGCCCCGAAGGTGGCCGCGAGTGAGCACAGCGGCGGTGTTTCTGGCCATGGCGTTGTGGATCGGCCCAGGTCCGTTGGCGGTGCGGGCTCGCGCCGGGACGTCGGCCCGCGTGAATCGGCCGCGGCCGGAACCATCGCACGGTCCGGACCCGCTGGCGGTTGCCTCTAGCCTGGACGTGCTGGCTGTGTGCCTGACGGCGGGCATGGCGGTCTCGACCGCAGCGGCCGCGACCGCGGCGTCCTCGCCACCGAAGCTGGCCCGGGTATTGCGCCGAACCGCCGAATTGCTGGCGCTGGGGGCGGATCCCGCCGTCGCATGGTCGACGCCACCCGATCTGCCGGAAGGCTCGGTCGACGCGCAGACGGATGCGCTGTTGCGGCTGGCCCGGCGTTCGGCGTCCTCGGGCTCGGCGCTGGCCGACGGTGTCGCCGACCTGGCCGACCAGTCTCGCGACGCCGCCGCACACGCGGCCACGGCTGCCGCCGAGCGGGCCGGGGTTCTGATCGCCGGACCGCTCGGACTGTGCTTTCTGCCGGCGTTTGTGTGCCTGGGCATTGTTCCTGTGGTGGCCGGGTTGGCCGCTGATGTCTTGCAGTCGGGTCTGCTGTGAAAGGTTGGCAAAGATTACAAAAGAGAGGATGTATTGGTGATCAAGATATTTCGCGTTCTGGTCGCTCGCATGGCGCTGCTGGCGACAGACGAGTCGGGGATGTCCACCGTCGAGTACGCCATCGGGACCATCGCGGCCGCGGCCTTCGGCGCGATCCTCTATACCGTCGTCACCGGCGATTCGATCGTATCGGCGTTGAGCAACATCATCGGCCGCGCGCTCAATACCAAGGTTTAGTGTCGAGTGCCGGTGCAAGCACAGTTGAGGCGGCACTGGCGATCGCCGCGCTGGTCGTGGTGCTGGTGCTGTGTCTGGCGGGTGTTACCGCGGTGTCGATGCAGGTGCGGTGTGTCGACGCCGCTCGCGAAGCCGCTCGGCTCGCCGCGCGCGGTGACGATCGCTCAGCGGTTGATGCCGCGCGCCGCATCGCGCCCGGCGGGGCGCTGGTCCAGGTGCAGCGGGACGGCGACTTCCTTGTCGCCACAGTGGTCGCCCATTCAAAGCTGTTGCCCACGTTGGATATTGCGGCCAAAGCGGTTTCGGCGGCCGAGCCGCCGCGATGACCGTGGCTCGGCGACGGTGGTCGCGGCCGCGATGGTCGCGGTGCTGCTGTGCGTTACGGCCGCCGGTGCATATCTCGGCTCGGTTCTGGTAGCACGGCATCGTGCGCAGGCGGCTGCCGATCTGGCCGCGTTGGCTGCCGCCGCGCAGCTACCGTCCGGAATCGGAGCGGCCTGCGCCCGTGCCACGGTGGTGGCCCACGAGATGCGAGTCGATAGCGCCCAGTGCGGAGTGGACGGCCTCGACGTCGTGATTACGGTCCAGGTATCGGTCGCCTTTGCCGGCGCGGCGCGGGCGGCTGCACGGGCAGGACCGGCCGAAAAGGCTTAGTCGGCTACGGCAAGGGTTTCGACAGCCCCGCGTCGGCGATTTCGTCATCAGTGGGTAATCGCAGTGAGACCAATCCGGCGAATGTGTCCGGTTCGAGTTCCACTCGGTTGACCGTGATATGCACCGGCACCCAATCGTCCTCGAATCCCCGCATCCGCAGTACGTTGGTGGTTCCCCCGTCGACGAATTCCTTTGTCATGGATTTCATTACGTCCTCGTCGTCGGGATGGACCTGCGGCCTGTCCGTCTCGCTGCTCCGCCAATCGTAGAAGGGGCAGGGCTCGTCGAGCCATTTCAGCAGGCGCCAGTTGTTCAGGTCGACCAGCGCTCGGTGGACTCCGGCCTGCGCCAATCCCTGAAGGATCCGCTGCGCCAGGTCGTCCACCGATACCACCGGGCCCTTGAGTTCGGTGCGCCAGTTCATCGCCCGCGCGACCAGGTGGTCACGTCTGTCGGGTCCCCGTTCCAGCGCAGTGCGCGCGACGAAACCGATCCGGATGGCGTTTCCCTGCCAGTCGGTGATATCCCAGGTGCTGCATAGCGTTTGGTCCGGCAAGGCCTTGACCGCCATCGCCAGCACTTTGCTTTCGTTCGGATTGAGGCCGCGGGACGGAAGATCTTCCGCGAACGCTCTGCCAAAGGTGACTTCGACTTCGGGATCCTTTCCGCTGTTGGCCAGCGACTCGCGGGTGTCGGTGGCAACGCCAAGGGTTAGGTCCCACTTCAGGGGACCCGGGATGGGTCGTTCGGGCGGATCGACGCCGGCAGGGCCGGTCCACACATGCACACCGTGCATGCGACCGTCGGACATCACCACCGGTTCGGTGCGGATCACGCGGTCATGCTTGGGCGTAATGCTGGTCAGGCTCTGGCCGGTCTGCACCGACTCGGCGATCGCTGTTCGGACTGCAGAGAGATAGGGACTGCGGCGCAGGAACACGGTGATTGGTACGAGGTTTTTGAGTTGTCGCCCCTGCGCCACCACGGCGGGTTCGTCCCCCAGTGTCTCCACGAGCAACCAGTCGTGGGCCATGCAGCCGATACTACGGCGGTAAGAACGGTCTGAAGCAGTCCGGGTGCTGTTGGACGTCAATCATGATGTGCCGCTTTAGTTGTGCGAACCACTGTTGATGTTGTACCCGTTCGTCCGAACGACTGCTTGCGGGTCAAGCCAGGCCGCCGTGTTTCGTAAAGATCTCTTCGATACTCCGAACCACCCGCAACCGCCGTCGGCGGGTCGGCGGGAGATTTGCGCTCGCCTGGTGAATCCGGGTATTTTGCCTGCTACGCCCGCGATGTCGGGATTGCGAGCGGGTCGCGTTCATCCGACCGTTCGGTGCGCTGCGCGGTAGGACGTCGGGATTTCTTTAGCAGTGAGGAAGTGCCTTCTCAAGCGGCTGTCGCGACGTATATCCGTGGAGGTCGACCGTCGAGGGGTCGGTCGTCATCCGTCGGATTGCTCAGCCGCAGCACAAGCAGGCATTCGCCGCCAGTTGCGCACTAGCTGCCGCCGCCTGCGCGGCTACCGCTTGATACCTGTGGCCGTGTGCACTGAACACCGCCTTGCTCATCCGTGACAACTCATCCTCGGCACCCGGCTAGTGGCGCACCCGTCAACGCAAACTCATTGTGGGACAAGATATCCCATCCGTCATGGCCCAGCGGCGGCTGCGTCAAGCCGTTCAGCCCGTATAAGCCCAACAGCCCCGCCGTTGCCGCCGTTGCCGGAGTTTGTAACGCCGCCGCCGGCGCCGACCAGCCCGCCAAGCAAACCGCCGGCCCCGCCGGCGCCCAACCCGCCCGTTCCCGCCGTTCAGCCCCGACCCGGGGGGCCGCGTTAGCGCCATTGCCGATCAGCGGCCTCCCGAACAGCGCTTCGGTGGGGTCGTTAATGACGTTGAAGACCGCCTGTAGCGGTCCGTTGGCGCCGTTAGCACCGGAGCCGCCGATGTTTGGGCCAAACGCGCCTTCGCCGCCATTACCGGCGGTGCCGATGAGCACGGCGTTTCCCGCGGCCCCACCGACGCCACCCGTCGCGTTGTTGGCGCCTCCGCCGGCCCCGCCGGCGCCGCCGTTGCCGAACAGGAGAGCGGCCCGGCCGCCGGTTCCGCTGGTCTGCCGCCGGTTCCCGCTGGGCTGAATCCTCCGGTTCGGCCGGCCTCGCCGGCGCCGAACAAGGAGCCCGCGTTGCCACCGGCGCCGCCCTGACCACCGCCGCCGGGGGTTGACCCGCCGCCGTCGCCGCCGGCCCCGCCGGGCCCGCTAAGCAGGCCGCCGGCCCCCCGTAGTCCGCTACCACCATTCTGGCCCGGCGGGCCGGAGCCTCCAGCGCCACCGTTTAGGCCCGACCCCGGAGCCGGCTGGGTGGGCGCGTTGATCACACCAAACAGGCCCTGTTCTAGGGCCTGGAGGGGGTTGGCATTGGCGGCTTCGGCACTGGCATACTTCCCCGCGCCAGCGGCCAAGGTCTGCACAAACTGTTCATGAAACGCCGCGACCTGAGCACCCAGGGTCTGAAAGCCTTCGCCGTGCGCGGAAAGCAGAGCGGCGATGGCCGTGGACACTTCGTCTTCGGCTGCAGCCAGCACCCCCGTCGTCGGGGCCGCCACAGCGGACCTAGCCGCACTGAGCGCATTCCCGATACTGGCCAAATCCGTTGCCGCCGTGCTCAGCACGTGTGGCACCGCCATTACGAACGACATCTCCGTCCTCCCAACAGGTGCCCCCGGTGAACGGCAGCTTAGCGTCACGGGGTCAATTTATTCCAGATTTATTCGGGGTTCCGCTGCTCGTCGGGCTGCGTTAGGTCGGTCGTCGGCCGCTATCCGGCGGATTTGCCCCGCGTGTTCGGTGATCCAACTCGGCAAGCACCGTTCGCAAAACCAGCACAGCACCGGCCTTGTCCAGTGGGTCATTGCCGTTGCCGCACTTGGGTGACTGCACGCACGAAGGACATCCACTCAGGCATTCGCAGGCCTCGATTGCCGCAGCCGTGGCACTCAACCAGGTCCGTGCCTGACGAAAGCCGCGTTCGGCGAATCCTGCTCCGCCTGGATAGCCGTCGTAGACGAAGACAGTGGGCAGCCCATCGGGACCGATCGCGGTGGACATGCCCCCGATGTCGCCGCGGTCGCAGCTGGCCACCAACGGCAGCAGCCCAATGGCCGCATGCTCAGCGGCGTGCAACGAACCGGGAATCCGAGGAGCGTCAATACCGTTGCGGTCCAGCGCCTCCGGAGAAATGGTATACGTTACCGCAGCAGTGGGCAACGTGTTTGCCGGCATGTCCAGTTCGATGAAGTCAATCACCTCGCCATTGAGCCGGCGACGCAGGTAACCGACGACCTGATTCGTGACCGTCACCGGTACCAGACCCAGCGTCACCGGCCCGAAAACTAAACGCTCCCCGCTACCGGTTACCGCGATCTCAGTGAGCTCCCGCGCGAACGTCGCATAGCCGGGATCCTCGGCGTGGACGAACGCGATCCCGTCCTGGAGATCTAGCGAGTCGACGACATAACTGTCGCCCTGGTGTAGATACACCGCACCCGGGTGGACGGAAGCCGCCGCCTGACCCGCACCGGCACTGCCCAGCAGCCGCCCGGTGTCTGCCTCCACGATAACGATCTGGCCGCCCGCCGATCCCCGGATGTCCACCGCGCCGTGCGGTTGTAGGCCGGGCGCCGGAAAGTACTTGCCGTTGCGCCGCCGCAATAGTCCGTCGTCAACCAGGCCTTGGGTCACCTCTGCGGCGCCCAATGACCGGACCTCAGCTTCGTCGAGTGGCATTTCTGTTGCGGCACAGAGGAGTTGGGGCCCCATGATATAAGGGTTGGCGGGATCGATCACGACGCGCTCGACAGGTTTGTCCAGCAGCGCGGCGGGGTTGTGGACCAGGTATGTGTCCAGGGGATCGTCGCGAGCGATCAGCACCACCAGCGCGCCCTGGCCGCGCCGGCCAGACCGCCCGGCTTGCTGCCAGAACGAGGCGACCGTGCCGGGGAAACCGGCCAGCACCACCGCGTCCAGCCCGGCGATGTCGACGCCCAACTCGAGTGCGTTGGTGGTGGCCAGCCCGCGCAGCCGGCCCTCGGCCAGGGCACGCTCGAGTGCGCTGCGGTCCTCGGCGAGATAGCCGGCTCGATATGACGCCACCATCGATGACAGTTCCGGAGCGATGTCGTCCAGCCGCGCCTGGGCGCCCAGCGCGGTCAGCTCCGCAGCACGGCGCGACCGAACGAACGTCAGGGTCTGCGCTCCTTCGGCGATCAGGTCGGCCATCACGCGTGCCGCCTCGGCGCCGGCGGATCGGCGGACCGGCGCACCGTTCTCACCGGTCAGGTCAGCCCGCAGGGCGGGCTCCCATAATCCCACCGTGCGAGCGCCTTGGGGTGAGCCGTCTTCAACGACCTCCTCGACCGGTTGGCCGATCAGTTCAGCGGCCGTCGCGCCCGGCGAGTCCGTCGTCGCGCTGGCGAAGATGAAAGTCGGCTGGAATTGGGGCCGGGCAGAGTAACGCGCGCACAGCCGCAACAGGCGGCGCAATACCATCGCCACGTTCGAGCCGAAAACGCCGCGGTAGTAATGACATTCGTCGACGATCACGAAACGAAGGCCGCGCAACAGGACAGCCCAGCGGGCATGGTTGCGCAATATCGACAGATGGATCATGTCGGGGTTGGAAAACAGCCATCGGGAGCGCTCGCGCGCAAAGCGGCGAACCTCAGCAGGGCTGTCGCCGTCGTAGGCCGTGGGCGCGACGTCAGCGAGCCGGGGGACAGCCGACGTCAAAGCGTGCGCCGCACGCAACTGGTCGTGGCCGAGTGCTTTCGTCGGCGATAGGTACAGCACCCGGGCGCGCGGGTCCGTCGCCAGCGCGTTGAGGACGGGAAGTTGATAGGCCAGTGACTTGCCCGACGCGGTACCGGTGCTCACCACCACATGAGTGCCGGCGTGGGCCAGCTCCGCGGCCTCAAACTGGTGCGACCAGGGGGAGCTGATGCCGCGGTCGGCAAAGGCGCGAACCACATCGGGCTCGGCCCACGCCGGCCAGTCGTGTCGCCGGCCGCTTCGGGATGGCAGCTCGACGACATGGCGCAGCGGATGCTCGCCCGGCGCGGTACCGGCGAGCGCTACAGCAAGCAAGTTGCCGCCGAAACTCGCCACCTGAAACCCTTCAAGAATCCGTCCGTCGCCCAAGGCTGTCGCGGACGCGACGAACATGGTTCACTAATTGCGGTCGCAGCTTCTGTGTTCGTGTCAAACTTTCGCAGGATCGACGTTGCGGCCGCGGTTCCTGCGAGGTTATCGGTCGGGTGAAGTTCCGGCGACTCCGCGAGGTATGGCGGTCGTGGCTGGCCCGGGGCACCGAACCGCGGTGCACCGCACCCAGAAGAGAAGGAAAGATCGAGAAATGCCACAGGGAACTGTGAAGTGGTTCAACGCGGAGAAGGGCTTCGGGTTTATTGCCCCCGAGGACGGCTCCGCGGATGTTTTTGTCCACTACACGGAGATCCAGGGTTCGGGCTTCCGCACCCTTGAAGAAAACCAGAAGGTCGAGTTTGAGATCGGCCACAGCCCTAAGGGCCCCCAGGCCACCGGAGTCCGCTCGGTCTGACGAGCAGATTCTGACGAAACCCCTCGTGCAATCCCGCCCAGCGGGTCCAGCCGGGGGGTTTTCGTTTTCCTCGCCGGGGTTGTGAGAACCGGCGTGCCGGATGCCTGAAGCCGCGAATCGACCTACTGTCGACTAGGTGAGCCAGCTTTCCTTCTTCACCGCGGAGTCGGTGCCGCCCGCGGTGACCGATCTTTCGGGGGTGCTGGCAGCCTCTGGCCAGATCGTGATGGTGGGCGCCGCGTTCGAGAGCAGTGAAAGCCGGGTTGCGGGCGCCCGGCTCTCGGTGGTGGTGGATCAGCTGTGGCGTGCGTCGGCGCTGGCCGAGATGATCCGCGAGACCGGTTTGGTACCCGAGATCGCTCGCACAGACGAGGACACCCCCCTGGTGAGGACAGCGGTGAACCGAGTGTTGACCGACATCGCCGCCGAATGGACGCGTGGCGCGGTCAAGACAGTGCCGCTTCGGTGGCTGCCCGGGCCGCGCGAGCTGCGGGCGTGGACCCTGGCGGCCGGCAGCCCCGAGGGTGACCATTATCTGCTTGGTCTGGATCCGCACGCGCCGGACACCCATTCGCCGCTGGCGTCGGCGTTGATGCGGGTTGGGATTGCGCCCACCCTGATCGGCACCCGCGGCGGTCGGCCTGCGCTTCGGATAAGTGGCCGCCGCAGGCTATCGCGCCTGGTAGAGAACGTGGGGGAACCCCCCGATGGCGCCGACGCGTTGGCGCTGTGGCCCAGGGTTTAGCGGCCCGATGCCGTGCGGCTTCAGGGGACTCAGTTTGCGTATGCCCGCCTAGGGGTGCGAAATTGTCAGGTGCCCATAGGCGAAGGAACGCTGGCGTACCTGAATTTCATCGGAATTTCAGCAGCCGGCCTGTCATTCTTTCTGCAGGGCGGTCTCGCAGGGGGCCGGGATACAGAGATGGGGCGTAAGCACAGTTGGCTGACCCGAAGTTAGGCCGCGGCAGCAGCGGAAATNGCAGCCGTAGGCGACTTGTCATCGTCGAGTCGCCGACGAAGGCGCGTAAATTGGCCGGCTACCTGGGCTCCGCTTACATCGTCGAGTCCTCCCGGGGGCACATCCGCGACCTGCCACGGGCCGCCGCCGACGTGCCCGCGAAGTTCAAGTCGGAGCCCTGGGCCCGGCTCGGAGTCAACGTCGATGCCGACTTCGAACCCCTCTACATCATCAGCCCCGAGAAGAAGAGCACCGTCAGCGAACTGAAGGGCCTGCTCAAAGACGTCGACGAGCTCTATCTGGCTACTGATGGTGACCGCGAGGGCGAAGCCATTGCGTGGCATCTGCTGGAAACCCTGAAGCCGCGCATACCGGTCAAACGGATGGTTTTCCACGAGATCACCGAGCCGGCCATCCTTGAGGCCGCCGAAAATCCCCGCGACCTGGACATCGACCTGGTCGACGCGCAGGAAACCCGCCGTATTCTGGACCGGCTGTACGGCTATGAGGTCAGCCCGGTGCTGTGGAAGAAGGTCGCGCCCAAGCTGTCGGCGGGCCGGGTGCAGTCGGTGGCCACCCGTATCATCGTGCAGCGGGAACGCGACCGCATGGCGTTCCGCAGCGCGTCCTACTGGGACATCGTTGCCCAGCTGGACGCCAGCGTGTCCGACCCGAACGCCCAGCCGCCCACCTTCACCGCCCGGCTGACGTCCGTCGACGGACTGCGGGTCGCTACTGGCCGCGATTTCGACTCATTGGGCACGCTTCGCAAAGCAGACGAGGTCGTCGTACTCGATGAAGCGAGCGCGACCGCGTTGGCCACCGGATTGCGCGGCGCTCAGCTGTCCGTGGCCTCGGTGGAGGAGAAGCCTTACACCCGGCGGCCGTACCCGCCGTTTATGACGTCGACGCTGCAGCAGGAAGCCGGCCGTAAGTTGCGGTTCTCCTCGGAGCGCACGATGAGCATCGCCCAGCGGCTGTATGAAAACGGCTACATCACTTATATGCGTACCGACTCGACGACACTGTCGGAGTCGGCGATCAATGCCGCGCGCACGCAGGCACGGCAGCTCTACGGCGCGGAGTATGTTTCTCCGTCGCCGCGTCAGTACACCCGCAAGGTCAAGAACGCTCAGGAGGCGCACGAGGCGATCCGGCCCGCCGGCGAGACCTTCGCCACCCCGGATGGGGTCCGTCGCGAACTCGACGGCGACGAGTTCCGCCTCTACGAGCTGATCTGGCAGCGCACAGTGGCCTCGCAGATGGCCGACGCGCGCGGCACCACGCTGAGTTTGCGGATCGCCGGTGCTTTGCGAAACCAGGGGGTTAGTCCGCAAGCCGACCAGCAAGTCGTGTTCTCCGCGAGCGGGCGCACCCTGACCTTCCCCGGATTCCTCAAGGCATATGTGGAAACAGTGGACGACCAGGCCGGCGGCGAGGCTGACGATGCCGAGAGCCGCCTGCCGCAGCTCACTGAGGGCCAGCGGTTAGACGCCATCGGGCTCACCCCCGACGGCCACAACACAAACCCGCCGGCCCGCTATACCGAGGCGTCGCTGATCAAGGCTCTCGAGGAGCTGGGTATCGGCCGCCCGTCGACTTACTCGTCGATCATCAAGACCATCCAGGACCGCGGCTACGTGCACAAGAAAGGCAGCGCCCTGGTGCCGTCGTGGGTTGCGTTCGCCGTAACCGGTTTGCTGGAGCAGCATTTCGGCCGCCTCGTCGACTATGACTTCACCGCGGCGATGGAAGACGAGCTGGACGCCATCGCATCCGGCAACGAGCAACGCACCAACTGGCTCAACAACTTCTACTTCGGCGGAGACCACGGTGTGCCCGATTCGGTCGCCCGATCCGGCGGCCTGAAGAAGCTCGTCGGCGTCAATCTCGAAGGCATCGATGCCCGAGAGGTCAACTCCATCAAGCTCTTTGACGACGCGCAGGGCCGCGCCGTCTATGTTCGGGTCGGCAAGAACGGGCCCTACCTGGAACGCACGGTCACCGGAGACGACGGTGAGCCCGCGCCGCAACGGGCAAACCTCAACGACTCGCTCACTCCAGACGAGCTGACCCTCGAGGTGGCCGAAGAGCTTTTCGCCACGCCCCAAGAGGGACGCGTCTTGGGAGTGGATCCGGCAACCGGTCACGAGATCGTCGCCAAAGACGGCCGGTACGGGCCGTACGTGACCGAGATCCTCCCGAAGCCCGATGCCGACGAAGGTGGGGCCGATCAAGGGGCCAAGAAGCCTAAGAAGCCCATCGGTCCCAAACCCCGGACCGGTTCGCTGTTGCGCAGTATGGACCTACAGACTGTCACTCTCGACGATGCGCTGAAGCTGTTGTCGCTGCCTCGGGTTGTCGGTGTGGACCCTGCTTCGAGCGAGGAGATCACGGCGCAGAACGGCCGCTATGGCCCATACCTGAAGCGTGGTACCGATTCTCGATCGCTGACGACCGAAGATCAGATGTTCACCATCACGCTCGACGAAGCGCTGAAGATTTACGCCGAGCCGAAACGTTCTGGTCGGCAAAGTGCTTCAGCACCGCCGCTGCGCGAGCTGGGGACTGATCCCGCGTCGGGCAAGCCAATGGTTATCAAGGATGGCCGATTTGGGCCGTACGTCACCGATGGCGAGACCAACGCCAGCCTGCGCAAGGGCGACGACGTGATGTCGATTACCGATGAGCGCGCCGCCGAACTGCTGGCCGACCGACGGGCTCGCGGTCCGGCTAAGCGGCCCGCTAAGACGTCCACCCGCAAGGCTCCAGCCAAAAAGACGTCGGCGAAAAAGGCCGTCAAGCGCAGTTAGCTCGGCCGAGTGCCGGACCGTGCGGGTTCAGGGGCACCCTCTGCAGCGACGGCCAGATTCACCGGGCGGGCCAGCTGAGTGGGTGCGGTGCGCCCGCGCAGCTCGACGATCTCGCCGACATCCCAGCGCAAGGCTTCGGCGTCTAGCGCACCGCTGACCGCGATCGCCGACGCGAGGACGTGGCCACTCTCGAGTTTGGCCAGCTCGGTGAGCCGAGCGGCTTCGTTGACCGGATCGCCGATCACCGTGTATTCGAAGCGGGCCTGTGCACCGATGTGACCGGCGATGGCCCTGCCGGCCGACACCCCGATGCCGAACTCCGCGGAGCCGATCACCGGGAGGAGCTCGTCGTGCAGCGCACGCGCGGCCGCCAGTGCCGCGCCGGACGTGTCTGGGTGCTCGATCGGTGCGCCGAAAATCGCCAGCGCGGCATCTCCCTGGAACTTGTTGACGAACCCACCGTGTCGGCCGACGGTGTCCACCACCACCCGGAAGAACTCGTTGAGCAGATGGACCACTTCGGCGGGCGGGCGTGTCGCGGCCAGCTGAGTGGAGCCGACCAGGTCCACGAACAGCACCGCGACGTCGCGCTCCTGCCCGCCCAACTCGGTGCCGCGCTCCAGGGCCCGGCGGGCCACGTCTTCGCCGACGTAGCGACCGAACAGGTCACGCAGCCGCTGCCGCTCTGAGAGGTCGCGCACCATGTCGTTGAAGCCGGCTTGCAGCAAGCCCAGCTCGCTGGCGTCGTAGATCTGCATGTGCGCGTTGTAGTTACCGCGTTGTACCTCGCTCAGCGCCCAACGCAGCTGGCGTAGCGGATCGGCGATCGACATGGCGACCAACAGCGTGCTGACAAACCCGATGGCCAATGCTGCCAATGCCAGCAACAGGATGGGGGTGAACAACCTCTCGGGGGTCGCATGCAGCAGCGAAGCCTTGTCGGCAACCACCGCCAGCACGATCGCCAGCACCGGCACGGCGGTGGATAGCATCCAGGTCAGCAGCTGCCGCAAAATGACGCCGGGTGCCTTGACGTTCTCCGGCACACCGCTGCGCAGGGCGGCGACAGCCACCGGCCTCAAGACTCGCTCAGACTGCAGGTAGCCGATGATCGCGGTCGCGGCAGCGCCCAGGGCGGTGGCGACCGTTACGACCGGTGCTGCGTACCTGGCCACCGACCAACTGGCGACGATAAACACCACCCCGCCGATGCACCAGGACACCATGCCGGTCAGCGTGCGGTAGAAGGGCATGCGCAAGGCTCGGCTACGTGCCAGTTCAGTGGCTGCCGGATCGGCCTCGGCGAGCAGGTTGTCCTGCCGCTGCCATCGGAAAACCGGTAGCAGCAATCGCAGGTTCACCAACCACCCGGTGATCACCAGAATGACAGCCGAGATGCCGAAGATCACCAAGTTGAGAGTCGGCAGATCCTGCAGTTCAATTCGGTCCTGGGGTGGCAGTCCGTAGCGCAGAAAGCCGAGCACGAAGAGGGCGCCGATGATGTCGGCCTGCAGCATGCTCAGCGAGAACAGCGGCCACGGGGTACGGACCACCCAGCGGACGAATGCATCAATTCGCCCGGGCAGTGCTGCCGCGGTAGCCACCAACCCACCGTATCGGTCGACGGGGACTTGCTGGAAACCTACAAGCGCCTCGGCAAGTCGCTTCATCCTGGCAAAAGACCCCCGAAGATAACGGAAGTGTCGCGATATGGTGCCGGCCAGGTATCCGTCGGCGGGTGTCGCTACTGTTGCCGGTGATGTCCGGGGTGTTTACGCGCCTGGTAGGCCAGGAAGCGGTGGAGACGGAATTGCTGGCCGCTGCCACGGCCGCCCGTGGTGATCCCGCTCACAACGATTCCCGCGACGGGACCATGACACATGCCTGGCTCATCACCGGTCCGCCAGGTTCGGGGCGCTCGGTTGCAGCACTGTGCTTCGCGGCCGCGCTGCAGTGCGCTTCTGCTGGCGAGCCCGGCTGTGGGCGCTGCCGGGCGTGCACGACGACAATGGCTGGCACTCACGCCGACGTGCGGCGGGTGATTCCCGAAGGCCTGTCCATCGGCGTGGACGAGATGCGCGCCATCGTGCAGATCGCGTCGCGCCGCCCGACCACCGGACACCGCCAGATCGTCCTGATCGAAGACGCTGATCGGCTGACTGAGGGTGCCGCGAACGCTCTGCTCAAGGTTGTCGAAGAACCGCCGCCGTCAACGGTGTTCCTGCTTTGCGCGCCGTCGGTGGATCCCGAGGACATCGTGGTCACGCTACGGAGCCGGTGTCGGCATGTCGCGCTGGTGACGCCGTCGACTGAGGCGATCGCGCAGGTGTTGATCGAGAGCGACGGGTTGGCCGCCGAGACGGCGCACTGGGCGGCCGCTGTCAGCGGTGGTCATGTGGGGCGGGCGCGCCGGCTGGCCACCGACCCGGAGGCCCGGCAACGGCGGGAGCGGGCCCTGGGCCTGGTGCGCGACGCCGCCACCCCGTCGCGGGCCTATGCCGCTGCCGAAGAGTTGGTGGCAGAGGCCGAAACCGAGGCTGTCGTGTTGACCGCGGATCGTGCCGAGGCCGAGACCGAAGAGCTGCGGACCGCGCTCGGAGCCGGCGGCACCGGTAAGGGCACCGCTGGCGCGATGCGCGGTGCCACGGGGGCGATCAAGGATCTCGAGCGACGGCAGAAGTCGCGTCAGACCCGGGCTTCCCGCGATGCGCTGGACCGGGCGCTGATCGACGTGGCGACTTATTTCCGGGATGCGCTGGTGGTTTCGGCTAATGCCACGGGAGTACGGGCCAACCATCCGGATATGGCCGACCGGGTGGCGGCGCTGGCTGCCCATGCCACGCCCGCGCGGCTGCTGCGCTGCATCGAGGCGGTGTTGGAATGCCGCGAGGCGCTGGCGATCAACGTCAAGCCCAAGTTCGCGGTCGACGCCATGGTCGCCACCATCGGCCAGGAATTGCGCGATTGACCCGCGCGGGTTGGGTGGGCCGGGCCGCCTGTCGTAGACTCGTGCCGCCCGGCGTGCGGGTAGGCCGCCTTAGCTCAGTCGGTAGAGCGATTCACTCGTAATGAATAGGTCAGGAGTTCGATTCTCCTAGGCGGCTCCATTTACCCGTTCGGTCACCATCTGGCCCGATAGTGGCGTCCTGCGCTCTACCAGATGCCGCTGGAACAGCCGCCGCGCGTCCTCCGCAGACTTCTCACTTGACCGCTCCACGCGCCGACGTTTGCCGTCTGAGTCGCGAACATTCAGGCCCCGTCGGCTAAAAGGTACGGTCGAGGGCTCATGGCCCGATCACGTGCGCGGCGATGTTCAGCGCTCGCGCCGAACCCTCGCGGTTGTGCCACGGCATGTTGTCGGTGCCGTCGAGTATCCTGCGAGCCCGGTCGCGCAAGAAGTTGGCGGCGTCGCCGCGGGTGACGGCATCGAACGCCGCAGCTGAAGCGATCGCCTTCGCGTCAGACCACGACAGCCCGGCGAAGGCGCCCTCAGCATGCAGGAGGCTGCTGTAGTGCTGCAACACCTCGGTGAGAATGGGACTAGCGCCGCCTTCGATCACCTGGCCCGGTAACCGCACGATTAGCTCAAGCGCCGCGGCCTCAGGGTCGGTCGGGTCGTCGGGTACGGCATAACTAGTCGAATTGGTCATGCATCCCGACCCGCGCGATCTGCGCGAAACTGCGCGTGATTACCCTGAATCTGTTGGCTTACGTCGGAGTGGAAAGGCCCTTCGGCGGGGAGTTCAGATCACCGCCGCGACGTGTCCGGAAGGCTGGGGAAACAACCGCGTATTACCGTACCGCGTGGGGGGTCGGATAGGCAGCGCTCGCTCATCCAGAAGCTCGTCTATCCGCGTGGTGGACGGCCGGCCCTCTACCTCACGGACCATGGCGAATCGCCGGCATCCCAGCTGCGCTGAATATCGGGGTAGAGGCTCTCCTGGTCGGTGGCGACCGAGTCCTTGACATGGCGGGTCCAGGCGTCGGTCAACACCTCAGGTCGTCCCTTCTCGACCGCCTCGAGCGTCTGTGCGGCGACCTCGCGTGGCGAGATTTTGGAATCCTCCACGGTGGCGGTCATGTCGGTATCGATGAACCCAGCGTGCACCCCGACGACCAGGGTGCCCTGGCCGCGCAGCTCCACCCGCAGCGCGTTGGTCAACGCCCACTCGGCCGACTTGGACGCGCAATAGGAGGCGTTGAACGGCGGCGCGTACCAACTCACCACGGACAGTATGTTGACCAGGGCGCCGCCGCCGGCCGCGGCCAGCACCGGCGCGAACGCCCGCGCCATCGCCAGTGTGCCGAAGTAGTTGGTCTCCATCTCGGTGCGGGCGGCCGACATGTCGGGCGCGGACAGAAACGGTGTCTGCAGCATCGCACCGGCATTGTTGATCACCAGCGACACGTCGGTGCAGTCGCGAGCGGCCGCGGCGACATCGCCCGGGTTGGTGATGTCCAATCGCACCGGCACGACGCGGGCGTCGGTTACTTCGATGGTGCTGGGATCACGTGCACCTGCGTACACTTTGGCGGCGCCGGCGTCGAGCAGTGCCTGCGTGAACGCCTTACCCAACCCGCGGTTGGCTCCGGTGACCAGTGCGATGATGCCGTCGATCTGTCGAGCCACAAGATCTGACATGGGTGTGCTCCTCTCGTTGCATTCCGGTCAACGCAGCCCTTCTGGCGGTTCATCCGATTCGCTGAGACCTTTCTGTGCACGCTCGATACTCTGCGGGTATCAGTTTCTGAGGGAGGCCGTGGATCTCGATTCGTGGACAGACCTGCTCACCACCGCACTCAATTCCGTAAACCTGCCAGGTGCGCTATGTGTAGAGCGCTCGGACTTGTTCGATCCGGTCCCACCAAGCAACCCAGACCGCGAAGACATCGAAGCTACAGCACCAGGTTCGTGTCGCAGATGTCCGTCGCTCACAGCCTGCCGACGTTGGTTCCGGTCACTGGAACCTGAGCAACGGCCAGCCAGTGTGGTCGGAGGCCGGATAGTTGACCCTCGCTAGGAGTACTAGAGGGCCCCGCATTGGCCGCTGATTGCCCCTTGTTGGGCTGCGGGCCCAGCACTCGCAGTCGCACTATGCGGCCGCCAAAGCCGGGGTGATGGCGCTGACCCGGTGCAGCGCGATAGAAGCTGCCGAGTACGGGGTCCGGATCAACGCGGTCTCGCCGAGCATCGCGCGGCACAAGTTCCTGGACAAGACGACGTCGGCCGATCTGCTCGACCGGTTGTCTGCCGGCGAGGCGTTCGGGCGCGCCGCCGAACCCTGGGAGGTCGCGGCCACCATCGCGTTCTTGGCCAGCGACTACTCCAGTTACCTCACCGGAGAAGTGATCTCGGTATCAAGCCAGCACCCGTGAGCTGACCAGTTACTACAGCCGATCGATGTTAAAAAGGCCCGACATCAGGCTGCCGGTGTTGAACAAGCCCGAGAGTTCGCCGGCCAGGCCGGGTTCTAAGCTGCTTGGGACGCCGGTGTTCAAGAAGCCCGAGCTAAAGCCGTTATTAAGGGAGCCGCCGCTGGCCGTGTTGAAAAAGCCCGAGATAAAGCCGTTCTCCACTCGGAGTAGTTCGCCGTCGGTGGTGATGATCCGGATGTGTAGGTCGTGGACGAGGATCAAGACGTTGGTGCCGGCATAGCGGCGACCCATGCCGAGGTGGCGTAGTCGGCTGTTGTGGCGGATGCGGTATACGCCGGTGTGCGCGGCATGTCGATATAGCCGTTTCGCCTGCACGGCAAGGTGTTTGCGGCCGTTAAGAGGACACGCGAGTAGTGTCACTGCGATGGCTGTTTCCCCGTCGAACGGGCGCATGATCGCCGGGGTCGCCGCAGCGTCCGTCTCGCTCGGGGTGGCCCAGTTAGTGGGCATCCCGTTCGGTGCGCGGGCCGATGCGCGTGCTGCGATCGGCTCGACGGTCGTCGACCTGACACCGGGCCCCGTCAAAGAATGGGCGATCCAGACCCTGGGCTCCCTGGACAAATTCTTCGTGTCCGTCGTCGTGCTCGTGGTGATCGCTACGATCGCTGCGATCGCCGGGACACTCGAGACTCAGCGCCGCCCGCTGGGCAGCGCCATGATCGTCGCGGCGGGCATTCTCGGATGCATCGCGGTGGTGTCGCGGCAAGGTGCAACAGCGATCGACATGGTTCCCACCCTCGCGGGCACCGTATGCGGCGTGACGACCCTGCGTTTGCTCACCCGTTGGTTCTGGCCGGGCCAGGGAGACCCGGAAGACGAAGCCGACCACGACGAGCCGGATGCCGGCAGGCGTATGGGGTTGGTCATGTTCGGATTGCTCGGATTCGGAGTGGTGGGTGGCGTGGTGGGTGCGGTCATTACGCGGCTGGTGCATTCGGTGGCCGCTGACCGCAACAGCTTCAAACTTCCCCGACCGCGCGCGTTTGCGCCACCAATACCTGCTGATGTGCAACCGAACGGCGTTGCGCTGCCACGCTTTGTCACCGCCAGCGCCGACTTCTACCGGGTGGACACCGCGCTCAGTGTTCCCCAACTCAGCCACGGCGACTGGCGGCTGCGCATCCGCGGCATGGTGGACCGCGAAGCCACCTACAGCTTCGACGACCTCACCGGCTTCGACGTCGTCGAAACGGTGGCGACGTTAACCTGCGTATCGAATCCCGTTGGGGGCGGACTGATTTCGACGGGCGTTTGGACCGGCTACCGGGTGGCTGATCTGCTGGCAGTGGCCGGTGTGCACGCGGATGCCGATATGGTGCTCTCGACGTCGATCGACGGGTTCACCGCCGGCACGCCGGTGGAGGCGCTCACCGATGGCCGCGACGCGTTGCTCGCGGTCGGCCTCAACGGTCAGCCGCTGCCGATCGAGCATGGCTACCCGGCCCGGCTGGTGGTGCCCGGGCTCTACGGGTACGTGTCGGCCACCAAGTGGGTAGTGGAGCTGGAGCTGACCCGCTTCGACAAAGCAGAGGCGTACTGGACGCGGCAAGGCTGGGCACCGCGCGGACCTATTAAGACCGAGTCGCGGATCGACGTGCCGAAAGGTGGTCAGAACGTGCCGCTGGGGCCTGTGGTGTTCGGTGGTGTCGCGTGGGCACAGAATCGTGGCGTGCGGGCCGTTGAGGTCCGCTTCGACGACGGCGCGTGGCAGCCCGCGCAACTGGGCGCGAGCTATTCCAACGAGACGTGGAGGTTGTGGAGCTTCCGCTGGCAGGCGAAAAGCCCTGGGAAACACGCCATCACCGTGCGCGCCACCGACAACACCGGTGCCGCCCAAACCGCAGATCAGGTTGGTACCGTCCCCGACGGCGCCAGCGGCTGGCACACGGTGGACTTCACCGTGGCGCAGACATGACTACTTCGACGAGATTTTTCGCCAACTGAATACCGCAATCACGATGCCGATCAGCACCGTGAACGGACCAATGACGGACCAGGTCGTGGTGTTGCTCATCGGACTGCCCTCAAGCACTCCGAATCCCTGCAGCGCCCAGATCAGGCCGAACAGTGCGAGGATCAACCCGACCGCGAAGGTAACGACGAAAGTCCTTTTCATACGAAAACCCTACGCGCCGGAGAGAAGACGTCGCGCCTTGACCCAGCACTATCGCACAGGCCAATTCCGGCTAACTCCAAGTGTTTCGCTGGGTCGGCTGGATCGCGTGTAATGACCCCCCGCCGGCCCTACGATTGGAAGCATGACTGCCCCGACACCACCGCGGCCGTGGCCGGCTCTGACCCGACGGCGCATACTGCTCGGCACCGCAGTGCTCGGCGCGCTCGCCGGGTGTGGTTCTTTGCGTGACTCCTTCGCGGTCGGCGCGCCGCGCACTTCGACCGAAACATTCGAGGTCAGCCACAGCGACGCGGAGTGGCGGCGACTTCTGACCCCACAGCAGTACGGCGTGCTTCGCACGGCGTCCACCGAGAAGCCCTTCAGCAGCCCGCTCGACGATGAGCACCGGCCCGGGACCTTCGGATGCGCGGGCTGTGCACTGGACCTGTTCTCGTCGACCACCAAGTTCGACAGCGGCACCGGCTGGCCGAGCTTCTGGAAAGCCCTGGACAACGCCGTACTCGAGCGGCAAGACAGCACGCTGTGGATGACACGCACCGAGGTGCTCTGCCGTCGCTGCGGCGGGCATCTCGGCCACGTCTTCAACGATGGCCCCCAACCGACCGGGTTGCGCTACTGCATGAACGGGGTGGCGCTGAGCTTCCGATCGACCTAGCCCCTACGTTTTCAAGTCAGGCCGGCGCGAGAAATCCCACCGGTCCCGACGCGATGCACAACGACAGAGCGGTGGTGTTTGCTCGCACCGTGATCGCGTCCCCGGCCCCCGGTAGCCGCGCGTAGACCCGGTTGAGTCCGGGGTGCACCGGCACTTTGAGGTCGGGTCCTTCGGTCAGTGACAGCGTCATGGAGCCGTCGCTGTTAGCCAGGTAGTTGAGTTCGACGGTCCAATCGGCCGGCAGCAGCGGACCGTCGAGGATCAGGCGCGCCGGCTTGTCCGGTTGCGCGAGATAGCCGCACTGGGGCAGAGGCCCCGGCGCGATGGTCCGGACCCAGGTCACTCTCGCGTCAATCAACCGGCCCGAGCTGTCCAGCATCCTCAATTGCGTTGTTGCCGTGGCAAATTCCGGCCTGTCCCGCAGCAGGACGAACATGTGGCTGGCGAGGTTCTCCGGCGCGGCCACCCGTTGCAGCACGAGCGGATCGACCTCCTGATCCAGCAGCGGCGCATTCGAGGCTGCATGGGCGGCGGCCAAGCCGGCCCGGGCGTTCTGCAGGTAGGGCTGGGCGGGGTTGTCCCGCCAGCTGGTCAGAAACGTCGCCGTCGAGTAAAGGCTGCTGACCACGAACATCCCCGCCAATCCGGTTGCCGGCGCAGTGCGTTTCACTGAGGCGTCCAGCCAGTGCGCACCGGTTCGGTTGGGTGCGCTGAGCGCGACAGCAGCCAGCAACGCGAATACGACGACGAGGTCCGGGAAATACCTCAGCGTCTGGGCCAGTTCGAGCGCGGTGAACCGTGACGACCGCATCAGATAGATCGGCACCTGGCAGGCGGCCAGGTAACCGGCCGCGGTTAGCCACACCAGGGCAGTGTGTTGTTTGCGGATCAGCGAGAGCGCAAACACTCCGATCAGCACCAGCCAGCCCAGCACCATCACCAGCGACCCCGGAGTGGCCCACGGGGAGGCGGGCGCCCAGCGCGCCCAGCTCCATGGCCCGCCGGCCAGACCCGGCACGATGCCGTGGGTGATCGAACGAATCAGCAGATCCCACGTCATCGACAGGTCGGAACTCCACCGCCGCTGATTGACGACGGCCAGATACAGCGCTATCCAGCCGATGGTCAGCGTCAGGGAGGCGATCCAGAACCGCATGCCGGCCCGCCACACTGTGCGCAGAGCCGTTGTTGGAGCAGACCCACTCCCGGCCACGTGGCGCACCAGCGCGGCCACCGCGAAGGCGACGAACGGAATCACCGCGGCCTTCTCGAAGAACAGCAGGCCACCGAAATAGACCAGCACGCCGGTGGCCGCGTAGCGCTGGTTGCCCGTGCGGACCAGCAGGATCGCATCGGCACACACCCAGGCCAGCGCCGCCAGCATCGGCAACGAGTTCAGCGCCGCCGCCCACCACGCGAACCCTGGCACGGCCAGCGGTGTGAACAGAGCAAACGTCAACGGGATCAGAAGTATCCGACGCCAGCCGAGAATGACGTACAGCGCGCGCAACAGGGCCAGCGAGGCCACCAGCTGCAGCACCACCAAGCTGATCGCCGGCCCTGTCCAGTCCAGTGGCGCCAGCCGGATGATGGCGCCGGCGATCAGGAAGGCGGCCGGCATCACGTGGCCGTCGTGGTCGTCGAACAGGTACGACGTCGACAGCAGGCCCTCGGTGCCGGCCTTCCCGATCAGAATCAGGTCGTCCCAATAGAAGTAGCCACCGAACGCCAGCACCGCGCGTATCCCCAGCTGCACCACGATCAGCGCGGCGGCGGCCAGAGCGACCTGAGGTATACGGGTCGTCCGCGCGGCCTGCCGGTACAGTATGCCGGTGCGCGCACTGGTCACCGGGGCAGCCGGTTTCATCGGCTCGACGCTAGTCGATCGTCTGTTGGCAGATGGCCACTCGGTAGTGGGACTGGACAATTTCGCCAGCGGACGCGCAACCAACCTTGAGCACCTGGCCGACAATCCCGCGCATTTCTTCGTCGAGGCGGACATCGTGACCGCGGATCTGCACGCCATTCTCGACGAGCACCGGCCGGAGGTGGCGTTCCACCTGGCGGCGCAAATCGATGTGCGACAGTCGGTGGTCGACCCGCAATTCGATGCTTCGGTCAACGTCATCGGCACGGTGCGCCTGGCCGAAGCGGCGCGTCGCACCGGTGTCCGAAAAGTGGTGCACACCTCGTCGGGGGGATCCATTTACGGCACCCCGACGGAATTCCCGACCAGCGAGACAGTGCCCACCGACCCGGCGTCGCCCTACGCCGCGGGCAAAGTGGCGGGGGAGATCTACCTGAACACCTTTCGGAATCTGTACGGCCTGGACTGCTCGCATATCGCACCGGCCAATGTCTACGGTCCCCGCCAGGATCCACACGGCGAAGCGGGCGTGGTGGCGATCTTCTCTCAAGCGCTACTTTCGGGTAAGCCCACCAAGGTGTTCGGCGACGGCACCAACACCCGCGACTACGTCTTCGTCGACGACGTGGTGGACGCCTTCGTCAAGGCTTCCGGCGACGCCGGCGGTGGCCAGCGCTTCAATATCGGCACTGGAGTGGAAACCTCAGACCGGCAACTGCATTCGGCGGTGGCAGCGGCCGTCGGAGTGCCCGACGATCCGGAATTTCATCCACCTCGGCTGGGTGATCTGAGGCGGTCCTGCCTCGACAACGGCTTAGCCGGAAGGGTTTTGGGCTGGCGCCCGCAAGTTCAGCTGGACGACGGTGTTCGTCGCACGGTGGAGTATTTTCGTAACGCGCAACCCGTTTAGTGCTGCTCGGGCTGCTGCGCGCCCTCGAGCGCCACGGCGCGGGCGAGTCGGGCGTAGCGCAGCTCCAAGTCCTTGAACCGCATATAAGTGCTCAGCGTGGTGAAACTGAACGCCATGATCAACGCATAGAGCATCAGGTCGGTGCCGCGTCCTACCCCGAACCAGTGCGCGACCACGGTGGTGTCGTCGGGCCGAAGCACGGCGTAGATACCAGCCAGCACGAACGCCACATAACCAACCTTGACCCAGGCCCGAGTCCGCGCATTTCTGCGGGACCGCAGCAGATAGACCAGCAGCGCGATGATCGAACCGATCAGCAGCACCTCGATCCAATTCATCTTTCAGTCCTTTTCATCTCGGAATCCTCCCTCGCAGAAACCCGTCGAAGATGATGTTGACGCCGTTGAGGAGGGGCTGCCCCTTCGACTTCGAGTATTCGGTGTACAGCACCTCTACCGGTTCTTCGACCACGCGCCAATGGTTTTCGGCGATCAGCATGACGAACTCGTTGGCGTGGCTCATCCCACTCATGGTGATATCCAGCCCATCGGCCACGGTCTTGTTGAACACCCGCAGGCCGTTGTTGGTGTCAGTCAGGCCGAGTTGGCGACCACGCCGGCTCAACCGCGTTGCGGTCCGCAACACAATCCTCTTTAGAAACGGCGGCCGGCTTCCCTCACGCCGGGCGAATCGCGTTCCGATCACAACGTCGACGTCACCCGCGCCCAGCCGGTCGACCATCGCGGCCAGGTCCTTGACGCGGTGCTGGCCGTCGGCGTCGAACGTGGCGAAAACCTGCGCCCCGGGTTGGTTGCGCGCGTACTCGACGCCGGTCTGGATAGCGGCGCCCTGGCCCAGATTGATCGGGTGGCGCACCAGGTGAGCTCCGGCTCGCGTGGCGATTTCCCCGGTGCCGTCGGTGCTGCCGTCGTCTACGCAGACGACATGGTCGAAGGCCGAGCGCACATCGGCTATGACCTCGCCGATGACGGCCGCTTCGTTGAAGGCGGGAATGACGATCCAGACGTCGGGGCAATGGGTTTCAGTGCTCATTTAAGCCCACAAGCTACACGCTGGCCCAGGCGCGATCAGCGCGTTGAGCGTCCTTCGCGCGCCAGCGCCACCACATGGACGCCGATTCCCACCAGCGGACCGCACAACAGGGCGACCACGGTGCGGGTCTCCAGCGGCAGCGGCAGTAGCAGCAACAGTCCGGACGCCACCGTCGCGGCGACCCAGCCCAGCGAATACGCCCGATGCAGGGCGGCCGCTACTGCAGCGGCGCCGGTAAGCGTCAGCATGGCGATCGCCAACGCTGCCCCCGTCAGCCACGCCAGCAGCGCGCCGCTGGCAAGGTACTGCGGCCCGAACGCGGCCCGCAGCAACCACGGGCCCATAACACTCGCCGCCGGCACCCCGACCGCGCCGATGCCGCCGATGATCCCGGCGGGCGCGATCAGCGCCCGAAGCCGGTGGGTGCGTTCGTCGACGAAATGAGCGATGAGGTTGCCTTGCATGGCCAGCAGGGGCATCAGCAGCGGCGCGCGGGTCAAGGTCACGGCCAGGATGACGACGCCACCGGCTGCCCCGAGCTCGTTCGAGGTCAGCTTGAGCAGTACCGGAAATCCCATCACCAGAATCGCGGTTGCGCCCGCGGCAGTGATCGAATGGGCCGCGCCGCGCAGAAACGTCGCGGTACTGCCCGGTGTCAGCAGGCGGGCGGTCGCGCGTGTCGTGGGTGAGGCCACCAACATGATCAGCCAGGCCACCGCGCCGGCCACAGTGGACCACAAGAACCCGGTCAGGCCCCACCCAATCACGAACGTCGCTGCGGCGACCGTTACCCGCAAGACCACATCGGTCACCATCAGTGCCCCATACCGGGTCCACTGGTCGGTGCCGGCGAGCATCCCCAGCAGGGTGGAGTGCAGGCAGAACGCGGCGATTCCAAGGCTGAGTAGTCCCACCGATAACCAGCGTGCCTCGACGAATAACCGCCCGCTCCACAGCGGCGAGCTACTGGCGATTACGACGGCTGCGGCCGCGCCGATCATCGCGGCGACTCGGAGCGGATGTGTGCGTGGCAGCCCTGAGTCGCTGATATAGCCCACCGAGCGGACTTCGCGGGTGGTTTCTGGCAGCAAGCCGTTAGCGGCGCCGGTGAACAGGCCGAACGCTCCCCAGAACACCCCGAATACCGAGAAGCCACTGGGAGAGAGATCACGGGCAGCCAGATAGACCAACAGGTAGCCGCACAGTGCGGTGAGCAAGGTCGCGGTGCCGACCCGGGCCACACTGCCGCGCGCGATCGGCCCACGCGAGGCTCCCGTGGCTGTCATCGGGACGGTGCTTCCGGCCGACTGACCCGATGCATTTGAAAATGATAAGTGTCAGACGCCGACCGTCTGCGGCGGCGATCTCCTTCGCTTATTGTGAGCGGCTGTCAGGAAGGACCCATGGCAGCCTTACGCGTCTTCGGCTTCTCGTTCGGCCTGACCGCGCTGGCCCTCTTAGCCGGGTATGTGCACGGTGGTGTCAACGCCCTCTATTTGCTGTTGGTGCTGGCTGTCCTCGAGGTGTCGCTGTCGTTCGACAACGCCATTATCAACGCCGCGATTCTGCAGCGGATGAGCCCGTTTTGGCAGCAGATGTTCCTGACGATCGGGATTCTCATCGCGGTATTCGGCATGCGGCTGGTCTTCCCGCTGCTCATTGTCTGGGCGACCGCCGGCATCGACCCGGTTCGCGCGATGGAGATGGCTCTTAATCCGCCACCGCGCGGCGCGCTGGAGTTTCCGGACGGGTCGCCCAGCTATCAAAAGTTGATCACCTCGGCGCACCCACAGATTGCGGCATTCGGCGGGATCTTCCTGCTCATGCTGTTCCTGGATTTTGTTTTTTATGACCGAGATATCAAGTGGCTCAGGTTGATCGAGATCCCATTCGCCCGTATCGGACGGCTCGGTCAGGTGGCAGTGGTGGTGGCCGCCATCGTGCTGGTCCTCGTCGGCACGCTGTTGACGCACTCCAGCGAGGAGCGTGCGACGGTATTGACGGCGGGGCTGCTTGGCCTGGTGACGTATCTGGTGGTCAACGGTTTGAGCCGGGCGTTCCGGCCATCGGATTCCGAGCCGGTTGTGACAGGCGGCAAGGCGGGCGGCAAGGCCGGCTTCGTTTTGTTCCTCTACCTTGAGGTTCTCGACGCCGCATTCTCGTTCGACGGAGTCACCGGCGCCTTCGCGATCACCTCGGACCCGATCATCATCGCGCTGGGTCTCGGGCTGGTGGGCTCGATGTTCGTCAGGTCGATCACCGTCTACCTGGTCCACCAGGACACGCTGGACCGCTACGTGTACCTGGAACATGGAGCGCACTGGGCGATCGGCGCGCTGGCGGTGATCATGTTGCTGTCCGTCGAGCCGAGACTCCAGGTACCCCAGGCTGCCACCGCTTCGGTGGGCGTGTTCTTCGTTGGGGCAGCGCTGAGTTGGAGCGTGCTGCGCAATAGACGCAATGCCTTGGTTAACGCATGAGGAGTCAGGCCTCGATCTGCCCGGCGACGCGCCGCGCGATGCTGGCTCTTGCGGGGGCCGGCAGCACGATGAGGCCCTCGAGCTCTCTGCGTGCCCGTGCAAAGGCGTTTTGCCGTTCCTCACGCGTGGCCGCCTCGTCCTGGGCCAGGAGCAGCAGGTTCTGGGCCCGCGCCAGCCGTTGCTGTTCGTCTGCGGAGAAGTCACTGCGGCGTCGGCGAATCGCCTCAGCTTCGGCGATCTCGAACGCGCCGATGTACTCATGCACGGCGTTGCGGTATTCCAGTTGCGCGTCCCGATCGCCGACCAGGTCCTCAGGCCGTTCCGGCCGCAGCAGGTCCGCGCGCCGCTTGGCTTTGTGGAATGTGATGGTCAGCGGAGCTCGCATATCGGTCATCATGGGGAAGTCCAGCAGTTTGGCGATATCGACTTCGTAGTCCAGCCACCGGGCGTCGGCACCGTCGTGGGCGGCAATGAGCTTGGCGAGCTCTCGGCGGTAGCTGTCCTCGTTGGTCCGCGCCCGTCCGGATGCCTGCGCCACCGCGATCTTGGCTTGCTGCTTCAACCGGTAGCGTTCGAGCCGTCGCTCGGCACGACGCTCGTTCGTTGCGGCAATCGCCCGCAGGCCCCCGCCGATCGCACCACCCAGCGGAAAGACCAGCCACCAGAAATTCGCGGCGAAATGCAGAGCCGGGGTCACATTGCCAGGATGCCACCGAAAAGCGTTAGTGCTCGGCGGCCTNGAACCGCTCCACCGAACGCTGCACCTCCGCCTCGGCTTCTGCGCGGCCAACCCAGTCCGCCGCCNTGACGAACTTGCCCGGTTCCAGGGCTTTGTATTGCGAGAAAAAGTGCTTGATGACATCCAATTCGAAGGACGGAACGTCCCCGATGTCTTGAATGTGATCCCATCGATGGTCGCCGGCGGGAACGCACAAAACCTTGTCGTCGCCGCCGGCCTCGTCGACCATCTGGAACATTCCCACCGGGCGCGCCTTCACCAGGACGCCGGGGAAGACCGGCTCCGGAAGNAGCATCAGCACATCCAGTGGGTCGCCNTCTTCNCCGAGGGTGTCCTCGATGAAGCCATAGTNGGTCGGGTAGGCCATCGACGTGTAGAGGTAGCGGTCCAGACGCACCCGTCCGGTNACATGATCGACCTCATACTTATTNCGTTGGCCNTTCGGAATCTCGATGGTCACGTCGAATTGCACCACTTCGGCTCCCTGCTTCTGGATGGGTCTGGATAAGTTCATTTCGTCGCGGATCCACCCTAGTCGAGCCCTAGTCGAGGTTTGTGCCGCCGATTCGGCAGAATAGGAGCAGACAGTCAGGAGAGTGATGGGTCCTACTCGCTGGCGGAAATCCACCCACGTGTTCGTCGGGTTGGCCGTGCTGGCGTTTGTCGCCGCCATTGTGGGGGCGGCGACGTTTTTCACCACAGCTGGTCACGGCAACGCTGGAGCGCACGCCCCGGTACCGCCACCGCGGGCGCCGACGGTCAAACCGGGAATGGTGCCCGTCACCGACACTGCCGGGGTACCTAGCGTCGGCGGGCTGGCGGCTGCGCTGGGGGCGGTGGCGGCCGACCCCAACCTCGGCAGGTTAGGGGGTCGGATCACCGACGCCATGACCGGAAAAGAGCTCTGGCAGGTTGCCGACGACGTGCCACTGGTGCCGGCCTCGACCAACAAGGTCCTGACCGCGGCCGCGGCGCTGCTGACACTGGATCGTGAGGCCCGGATCAACACCCGTGTAGTTGCCGGTGGCCCGAACCCGCAGGGGCCCGTCGTGCTGGTCGGTGCCGGTGATCCAACGCTGTCGGCTGTGGCACCCGGCCAGGACACGTGGTACCGGGGTGCGCCGCGGATCAGCGACCTAGTCGAACAGGTTCATCGCAGCGGAGTGACGCCGACGGCGGTGCAAGTGGACACCTCGGCGTTCAGTGGTCCGACCCTGGCGCCCGGCTGGGATCCGACTGACATCGACAATGGCGACATCGCCCCCATCGAGTCGGTGATGATCGACGCCGGGCGTATTCAGCCGTCGACGGTCAACTCGCGGCGGTCGAAGACCCCGGCACTGGATGCCGGGCGGGAGCTGGCCAAGGGCCTTGGGCTGGATCCCGGGGCGGTGACGGTCGCCGCGGCACCGTCTGGGGCGCGGCAGTTGGCCGTTGTGCAGTCCGCGCCGTTGGTCCTGCGGTTGTCCGAGATGATGAACGCCTCCGACAACGTGTTGGCCGAGTGCATCGCCCGGGAGGTGGCCGCCGCCATCAACCGGCCGCAGAGCTTCGCCGGCGCGGTCGACGCGGTGACCAACCGGTTGAGCACCGCGCACGTCGACATCACCGGCGCAGCGCTGGTGGATTCCAGTGGGCTTTCGATCGACGACCGGCTGACGGCTAAGACGCTCGACGGCGCGGTGCAAGCGGCGGCGGGGCCCGATCAGCCGGCAATACGTCCGCTGCTGGATCTGCTTCCGGTCGCCGGCGGCAGCGGCACGCTGGCCGACAGGTTTCTCGATCCGGCCACCAACCAGGGGCCGGCCGGCTGGTTGCGAGCCAAGACCGGCTCGTTGACCGCCATCAACTCGTTGGTCGGGGTGGTGACCGATAGCAGCGGACGCGTGCTCACCTTCGCGTTCATCTCCAATGCCGCCGGCCCCAATGGTCGCAACGTGATGGACGCCCTGGCCACCAGACTGTGGACGTGTGGGTGCGCATGACCGCAACCTCTGACCTGACTCTCGGTACCGCTGTGGACTGGCGCTTCGCGGCGACCGTCGGCCAGCGGCTGGCCCGGCCGGGTCCGCCGTCCAGCGACTACACCCGCCGCCAGGTGATCGACGAATTGACCAGTGCGGCCTTGAAAGCCGAGCCGCCGGTATGCGATGTCACCGGCCTGATCACCAATGGCGCGGTGCCCGCCGCCCACGTCATCGACCGGCCGGCGTGGATCCGGGCGGCTGCCGAGTCGATGCGGGTGATGACGAACGGAAGCGAGAAGCCGCGCGGGTTTCTGACCGGCCGGATCACTGGCGCCCAGACGGGCGCCGTGCTGGCGTTTGTNTCCTCTGGGATCCTCGGTCAGTACGACCCNTTCGCAACCGCACAAGACGGCCGTCTGCTGCTGGTGTATCCCAACGTCATCGCCGTCGAGCGGCAATTGCGGATCGAGCCCTCCGATTTCCGGTTGTGGGTATGCCTGCACGAGGTGACGCACCGGGTGCAGTTCACCGCCAATCGGTGGCTGTCCGGTTACATGTCGCAGGCGCTCGGGCAGTTGACTCAGGACGCCGGCGAAGACATCGGGCAGGTGGCGCGCCGGCTGGCCGAGTTCGTCCGCAACCGGGGTGACGGGGCGTCCGCAGCGGAGGCCAGCGCGTCGGGCATTGTCGGCTTGGTGCGCGCCGTACAGTCCGAGCCGCAGCGCAAAGCACTGGATCAGCTCCTGGTGCTCGGCACACTGCTGGAGGGCCACGCCGACCACGTGATGGATGCTGTCGGGCCGCTGGTGGTCCCGTCGGTGGCCACCATCCGCCGCCGGTTCGACGAACGTCGGAATCGCAAGCAACCTCCGCTGCAGCGCCTGCTGCGCGCCCTGCTGGGGCTCGACGCGAAGCTCAGCCAGTACACCCGTGGCAAGGCGTTCGTCGATCACGTGGTGGGCCGGGTCGGAATGGAGCGGTTCAACACGGTCTGGTCGGGCCCCGAGACGCTGCCGCTGCCTGAAGAGATAGAAGAACCGCGCTTATGGATCGACAGGGTGCTGTAGGGCAGCTGCGTGCGGCTGTCGAGGCGTTCGCTAGTACCTACCTCGCGACGGACGAACCGTGGTGCGTCGCGCTTTCCGGCGGCCCGGACTCGTTGGCGCTCACCGCTGTCGCTGCGGGGCTGCGGCCTACCACCGCGCTGATTGTCGATCACGGCCTGCAGTCCGATTCAGCCGCTGTCGCCGACGCCGCACGCACGCAAGCCGGCGCTTTGGGATGTGTTGACGCCCAAGTGCTTTGCGTGCAGGTGGGCAACCCGTCCGGTCCAGGAGGTGGTCCCGAGGCGGCGGCCCGCGCAGCCCGGTACGCCGTGTTGGGCGCCCACCGCAAGGGCCCGGTGTTGTTGGCCCACACGCTCGATGATCAAGCCGAGACGGTGCTGTTGGGTCTGGGCCGCGGTTCGGGGGCTCGCTCGATCGCTGGGATGCGCCCGCATGATCCGCCGTGGTGCCGGCCATTGCTGGGTGTGCGGCGCGCTGTCACGCATGCCGCATGCCGGGAGCTGGGCCTGACTGCGTGGGACGATCCGCACAACACCGACCGCCGCTTCACCCGAACCCGGCTGCGCCACGAGGTGCTGCCACTGCTGGAAGACGTGCTGGGCGGCGGGGTGGCCGAGGCGCTGGCCCGCACCGCGACGGCGCTGCGTGAGGACACCGAGCTGATCGACACGTTCGCCGCGCAGGCGCTGCCCCATGTCGTGGCCGAGTCCGGTCTACAGACCGACGCCCTGGCCGCGCTGCCCGACCCGGTTCGACGCCGGGTGATTCGCGGCTGGCTGCTCGCCGGTGGCGCGACCGGGCTGACCGATAAGCAGATCCGCGGCGTGGGCACGCTGGTCACCGACTGGCGTGGGCAGGGCGGGGTGGCGGTCGGGTCCAAGTTGCGCGGCCAGCGATTGATCGCGGGGCGGCGCGACGGCGTACTGACATTGCGGCGCGAGCCTGTGTAACGCGGGCTGCCATTGGTTGTTCGGCCACTGGCGTGGCACGCTGTGGTCGTGACCCACAGCTCCTCGGCGATCACCCCACAGCAGACAGCGGAGCTGTATCCGGGGGATATCAAGTCGGTGCTGCTGACTACGGAGCAAATTCAGGCCCGCGTTGCCGAGCTCGGCGAGAAAATCGGCAACGACTACGGCGGTCCCGCCGCTGAGACTGGCCAGGATCTGCTGTTGATCACCGTGCTCAAGGGCGCTGTGATGTTCGTCACCGACCTGGCGCGCGCGATTGCGGTGCCCACGCAGTTCGAATTCATGGCCGTCAGCTCTTACGGTTCCTCGACGTCGTCGTCGGGTGTGGTGCGGATCCTCAAGGACCTGGACCGCGATATTCACGATCGCGATGTGTTGATCGTCGAGGACGTCGTCGACTCGGGTCTGACCTTGTCGTGGCTATTGCGCAACCTGACCAGCCGGCATCCGCGCTCGCTGCGAGTATGCACGCTGCTGCGTAAGCCGGACGCGGTGGGCGCCAACGTCGAGATCGCCTATGTGGGCTTCGACATTCCCAACGAGTTTGTGGTCGGCTACGGCCTGGACTACGACGAGCGCTATCGCGACCTGTCCTACATCGGGACGCTCGACCCGAGGGTCTACCAGGAGTAGACCGGGTCTTAATCCAGCTCCCACACCGCGGTGACCGAGAAGCCCACCGTCTGCTGGCCGGGTTCGAGCGGCACTGCGGCGGGCATGGCCCTCTGTGGCGCGGCCGGAACTCCCGCTGCGGGCGTGCTGCCCGTCTCTGAGATGGAAAGCACCTTGCCCAGCGTGAGCCCGGACAGCTGCGCGTACTGGTCGGCACGGTTCTTGGCGTCGTTGAAAGCTCGCGCACGCGCGTCCTTTACCAGCTGTGAGTCATCGGCGATGGAGTAGCTGACTGAGCTGATCCGGGTGGCGTCGCCGCCGGTGCTGACGATCAGGGCCAGCATCCGTGATGCGGTGTCGGTCGGGTGGATCTTGATCTCGATTGCGTTGGTAGCGCGGTAGCCGGTGATTTTGGCGGCACCGTTGGGCTCGGGACTGCCGTATTGCGGCTGCAGCGTGACCTCGGTGGTGCTGATGTTCTTGCGGTCCAAGCCGGCGCTGACCAGCGCGTTGATGACCGCCTGCTGACGGTCATTCGTTTGGTTCATCGCGGCGGTGACGTCGGGCGCGGTGAACTCGATTCCGACGCCGGCGGTCAAGGTGTCCGGGACGCCTTGGACTTGCCCCGAACCCAAAACCGTCACCTGACGCGGATTCGCCCCGGGCGTCGGCTCCGGGGTGGGGGAATCGCACCCCGTCAGCGCGGCTAAAGCCACCGCGGTAGCCGCCACGGCAATCCACCTCATGTCTGGCACCCTAGCCGGATCTGTTCTCAGAAGGGTGGGTCATCAGGCAGGGATGCCGGGGCCGCTTCGTCAGGGGTCCAGTCCTCGGGGAGTTCCTCCGGCTCTCTGGGATCGTTCACCCAGGTGCAGAAGGGACTGGTACTCGGTGTGCCCTTGAAGAGAAACAGCATGTCACGCATGTGGTTTCGGAATTTGCGGGCTCCGATTTCCCGCTTGCGGGCTTCTTCCAGTTGGCGCCGGGCTTCATTGACGGGTCGCAGCTCCCGGTTATGCTTGCGCGCCTGAGCGATTCGAGCGCTTCGCTGCTTCGATCGGCTTCGTATGTTGGGCGTCGGTGCCGCGCACGCCGGCCCGCGCGGCTGCGGGAAAAGGTCAGCGCCAGCCGGCGATGTCCAGTAGGTCCGCCCAGTGGGCGAGCGCCACATCACGGTACCGTCAGGAAGCTGACTATCGTGCCATCCTCCGTGGAAAGTCTTGAGTCGATGATGTTGACGGCAAAGGCATTTGAGGTTCTCGGCCACAGTGAGCCCGCCGGCCGACGGATTCCCGTGGTTGAAGGGGATGGTGTGATCGATGTCGCAGACCATGGCCGGTCGGCTGCATCCGGGAAAGCGGCAGGTGAGATCGCGGCAACGGATGGCGCGCTCGAGTGCCGCCGATGGTTGGTAGCGCAGCGCTTCTGCCGGACTGGTCAGCGGATTGGCAAGGCGCAACGACGCAGCAGCGGCGGCCAACTTGCGAACCTGCTCGGCATCGATGACTCCGTAGCCCTCCAGATAGCCGGGCGCAGCACTGTCGCCATGGACGGTTTGGTCGCTGGCTACCACGTTGATGACCACCTGCGCCCCGCCCGGTTCGCGATTGGTGTCGCTTTCGGTGGATTTGGCAGGGCAGTCGGTCTGTCCGCAGCCGCAGGCCAGGCGACGGCCCTGGGCCAGCGCCGCCAGCGCGTCAGCACGGCGCTGATCAACTGTGCGCGGATCAGCCGGGCACACTTGCTTGGCAAGCTTGGAGAGTCGTCGGTCAAAGGCCGTCGCGGCCGAGGCGGCGACAGTGCCGTAGAGCTCGGCCATCCCGTTGTCGAGGGCGTTGATTCCGATGTGACGGTCGTCTTCGGCGGCGGCGCGTCGCTCACGGGCGGCGTCTGGATCGGTAGCCCGCACCGCGGCGTCGACAGCGTTGACGATCCGCTGCCTCGACCAGCCGTGCCACTTGCCGATACGCGCGGCCAGCGACTGATCAACTTTGGCAATAAGCTCGTCATCAGTGATCAAATCGGTGCGGCTGATGATCAACTGCACTGTCCGCCAATCAGTTCGGCCGTCGGCCAGCAGAGCCGCAACTTCAGGCAACCTCGTGTCAAGTGCCTCGGCGTTCGACACCAGGTAGGTGGCCGCCATCGGGGACAGGTTCATCGCGGCGGCTATCTCGGCGGCGGTCTGCTCAAATGCATCGATACGTGCGTGCCCGCGCGAGTGTTCGGCCCGCTCGGTGGCTGCCACCCGGTGCCGGAGCAATGCTGCCACTGCGGCCATCCGCCGGCCGATCAGTGCTGACTCCTGCCGATGCGTGGACTCGACCACCGCCACCAAGGCGGCCGGGTCCAGGGATGACACGCTATCGAACATACATTCGACTATAGGCGTACCGTCCGACAAACTTCGGCGCGCGCCGGCCCTACGGTGTGACGAGAATTTTGCAGTGCCGTTCGGGGTCGGCGAGGTCATCGAATGCCGCGCCCACGCCGTCCAACCCGACCTCTCCGGTGATCAACGGGGTGACGTCGATGTCGCCCTCGGCCAGCGCGCGCAGCGAGTCGGCGAACTCCTCCGGGTTGTAGGCAAGGACGAACTGCACGTTGATCTCTTTGGCGATGGCGAAGAACGGATGAACGGTGTCAGGCTGCATGCACACTCCGGCAACGACCAACCGGGTGCCCGGCCGTGCCCGCAACAAAACGTCGTCGATGATTCCGGGCACCCCGACCGCCTCGAACACCACTGCGGCTTTGACGGTGTCGAATGGCGAGCCCAGCGCCGGGTCCAGCACCTGGTGCGCGCCCATTGTGGCGGCCAATTCCCGCCGCTTCGATGAAAAATCGGCTGCCACCACGCTTTCAACACCGCGCGCCCGAAGCGACGCGATGATGGCGATGCCGATCGGACCGCAACCAACCACCAGAGCGGTCTCGCCGGGCTGGATGTTCGACTTGTTGACGGCATGCAGACCCACCGCCATGGGTTCGGTCAGCGCGGCATGTTTGAAGTCCAGGCCGTTGGGGATCGGTAGCAGCAGCGGTGCAGCCAATAGCATCCGTTCGGCGTAGCCGCCGATTGTGCTGTTGCTGTACACGATTGGTTCGACGCCCGTGGCGGACAGCAGAACCGGAAGCGACGTGACCAAGGTTCCGGGTGACTGGGTTTCGGTGTCAGGGCCGGCCTCCAGTACCTCGGCGCTGAACTCGTGACCCATGAAGATGTCACGGCCCATATCGACATCCATCCCGGTGCCGGCACCGCCTGCCATCTGACCTCCCAGCGCCAGTACGTCGGCGCCGTGGGAGGCGAAATGCAGGTCGGAGCCGCAGATTCCACACGCGCGCACGGCGACGAGCACTTGGCCGGGTCCAGGCACAGGGTCGGGCACGTCGTCCCGGTAGACCATCCGCTTGTCTCGCAAAACTGCGGCACGCATCAGTTAGCCACGCCTTTCTGTTCTTCGACATGCTCGGTGATGGCTTTCACCACGGCCTGACCGGCACGGCCGATCAACTGGTCACGTTTGCCTGCGGCCCAGTCATGAGATGAGCGCGACGCTTCCAGTTGTCCCTTGAAGTAGGGAATCACCTTGCGTGCGACCAGGTCGTAGCAGTGGTAAGTCGCTTCCGGCGAAGCCCAGTCGTGGCCGAGCATCAGCAGTGTGCCAAAACCACCTGACCGTTCGAGCAGGTCCTCGATATGCGCGATCGCGTCGTCAGGTGTGCCGATGCAGCAATTTCCTTTGGCCGCATACTCGGCGACGAACTCTCGGGGTGACTGGGCGCCGTCGACCGAGTTGGACAACGGTACGAACCCGGCCGCGCCGAAGTAGTTGGCGAAATCCTGCAGCCCGTAGGTGCAGTCGTCGATCGCCTGGTCCCGGCTGTCCGCAACGTGCATGATGCTCAGCACACGCCAATTGAACCGGTCCGGCTCATCTCGGCCGACTTTGGCGGCCTGTTCGCGCACCACGTCCCAGGTGTTGTCCAGCGCGGCGTATCCGCCGGGCACCGACATCGACAGCGAAAGCAGCGATGTGCCCAGCGCACCGGCCAGTCGTGGCCCCGACGGTGAAATCATCGCAGCCGTGGATATCTCCGGATACGGCCAGGTGTACGGGCGGATGTGCAACTGCGCATCGCGCAGGATGAACCAGTCGGAGTGGCGGTCGATTCGTTCGGTGGGAGCTGCACGGAACAGCGCGAGGATCGCCTCCAGGGACTCCTGCATCATCCGCCGCTGCTCGATCGGGTCGATGCCCATCATGTAGGCATCTGACGGCAGCGCGCCGGGACCGGTACCGAACATGACCCGGCCGCGAGTCAGGTGATCCAGCAGCACCCAGCGGTCGGCCACCATCAGTGGATGGTGATAGGGGAGCGAGACCACTCCGGTACCGAGCCGGATGTGCTTGGTCCGCTCCGCCGCGGCGGCGATGAACACTTCCGGGCAGGCGATCAGCTCGTAGCCGCCGGAGTGGTGTTCGCCGAACCACGCTTCGTCAAAGCCCAGGCGATCCAGCGCGACGACGCGCTCCATGTCGTATTCCAATGCCACCGTTGGGGATTGGCCGATCGGATGAAACGGTGTGATAAAAACACCGAAACGCAGTGGGGCGCTCATCGCAATTCCAATCCGTTGAGGAAGTCCAACAGTGTTGCGTTCACCTCGTCGGGCCGCTCCTGCTGTATCCAGTGGCCCGCGCCATCGATCATCACCTGGCGGTAGGGGCCGGAGATCATTTCCGACGCGCGGTCGGCACGGGTGAACGACAACACCGGATCGGCTGTCCCGGCGATGAATAACGACGGCACAGAGATTCTGGCGTCGGCCAGTTCGGCGGTGGTTTCCCAGTTGCGGTCGAGATTGCGGTACCAGTTCAGGCCGCCGGTGAATCCGGTCCGGGAAAACTCGCTGATGTAATGGTCGAGCTCATCCTGGCTGATCCAGTCTGGCAGCCCGTCCGGTTCGGGAAGCCGATCGATGAAGCCTTCCGGGCCGGGGGCCACCATCCCCAACGCCGCGCGGCGGTCTCCAGACGGCCGCAGGCCACCAATCATCCGGCGCATTGTGCGGGCGGGGTCGCCGTCAAGCTCGGCGTCGGCGACACCCGGCTCTTGGAAATAGAGCATGTAGAAGAATTTCTCGCCGAACATGCCGCGGAAGGCCTGCGTCGGCGGCACCTGCGCTCGGGGCAGCGCCGGGACGCTCAGCGCGGCGACGGCCGTGACCCGGTCGGGATGCAGCAATGGCGCATTCCACACCACGATGGCCCCCCAGTCGTGGCCAATCCAGACGGCGCGCTCGGCGCCGACGTCGTCGAGCACCCCGACCAAGTCGGCGGTCAACTCGTGGATGTTGTAGGCGTCGATCGCGTCCGGACGAGACGAGCCCCCGTAGCCGCGCTGATCGGGAGCCAGCACGTGGTAGCCGGCCTCGGCGAGGGCCGGAATTTGGTGCCGCCATGAATAGGCCAGCTCAGGAAAGCCGTGGGCCAGGACCACCACAGGTGCGCCGCGATCCCCGGCTTCGATCACCCGCAGCTGCACACCATTCGTGTCGACTAACCTCTCGGTTGATGAGGGGGGCACGGTCTCACCAAATCACAACGGGCCCGTGCTGAGAAGGGCGTGTTCTGCGCGCCCAGGCTGGGCGCCCACTGGTCCAGGCAGGATGGNGGCGACCCGCTGCGCCCCGGCTCCGCCGGAGCTGGCGATCGCCACTGGCAGGATGGTGGCGACCCGCTGCGCCC
>JGI12631J13338_1000064_pt1 | contig 38027 bp, 37 predicted proteins | sample BlaSpr_A8_Ref_O1_FD_13338 | JGI IMG/M metagenome (IMG submission 13338) | reverse complement strand
CGCGCTGGGAACAGGTTCGGCGCTGGGAACCGGGACGGCCGTGGGAGGTGGAGGCAGCGGACTCGGCAGCAGAGAGCTGATGACCGGGGGAGCCGGCAGGGGCGCTACGGTGGGTACCGGGGGCGCCTCGCGATTCTCGATGCCTGCCAATGTGTAGGCCACACCGCCGATCGCCGTCATGGCCACCAGCGCGCACACGCCGATGATCAGTTGCGACAGCCGGAGGCGCCGCCACGACGGTTCTCTGGGTGGATCGATCACATTCAGGCGCATCGACCAGCTGGCGGGACTGTCTTCTTCGAAGGTTTCGGGGGTGTACCGCACCCGCACGTCGCCGGGGTATTCGGTTTGCGACCAGGCCAACTCGCGATCGGTCAGCGCCTCGTCGTCGATCACCAGCACGTCGCCGGCCGGCAATTCGATGACATCGTCACCGGCAGCCGCGGTGAGCAGGCCGATGGACGTGCGCGTTCGGATATCCTGCTCTTCGCCACGGGCGGCCAGTAGCAACGCGCCGGCGGCAGCCGCGGACGCGGGCTGCAACACGGTCACTACGGGCCTGCGGGAGTGCACCGAAAGGCGTTCAGTGACAAGAGGAATGCTGGCACCGCCGCCAACCGTCACCACGGCGGCAAGGTCCGCCCAGCTCTTCTGGTTACGGACCAGCATCTCGTCGAAAGCGTAGATGAACCCGGTCAGCCGGTCCTGTATCAGATCCCCCAGCTCATCTCGGGTCACCTGCATGGCGCAACGTCGCCCACCGAGCTCAGCGGTCAATTCGGTTACCGTGTCACGGGATAAACGCTCTTTGGCCGCACGGCACGTCTCCCTGAGCTGGCCGAGTTGCCCGACCCCGGCCGTGTTGGCCGGGTCGATGCCGCTGCCATGACCTAACTCCTCGAAGACGCGAAGCAACAATGCCTGGTCGATCTCGTCACCGGAGAATTCCACGTAACGCATTGTGGCGCTGACGGGCTGGAAATCTCCCGCGATGTTCACCAACGTGGCAGACGTGCCCGAGCCGCCGAAATCAAGCAGTCCGACCACGCCAGTTGCTGCGAGGCTCAGCTCCGCGTTCGCCGCGGTCAACGCCGCGATTGCGTCCGAGACCAAGCGTGGCGCCATGCCGCTTCGGACGAAGCCCAGATGCGTTCGTAAGCCGTTGCGCAACGCCTGCACGGAGCCGGGATTCCAGTACGCGGGAACGGCAATCGAGATCTCCGACGAAGCCGCGTCCGCACCGGCNGCGAGCACCATCGCGTCCAGGGCTTCGACCATCAGGAGGTCTGGGTCGTGAGCGGACCCATCGCTGGACACCAGCGCGACCGGGTCGCCGATGCGCTCCACGAAGCCGCTGATCAGCATGCCGGGCTGGATCAGATTCGGATTCTGTTCGGGAATACCGATTTTCGGCGCACAGTGCGGATAAAGAGTTAGCACTGAACGGCGCGTAACCGGTGGGATTCCGTTACGTGCAGCGACCAGGTTCGTGGTCCCGATCGACAACCCTAGTGGGTCGTACATAGAGCGAATACCTTCGTCTATAGGGGTCGGTGGCCAGCGTTAACGATAGCCGTGCTTGGGCATTATGCCGATGGGTCACAACGCCATTGGTATCCGGTCGATGCGGTTGTGTCATCGAAGTGGTATCGCCAACCCCTTGACAAGTTGCTTGAGTGCTCTGGCCGCCGCCAACCCGTACCGGCTGTTTGTCCCGGGCACGCGTTGTCCCGAAATCCGGATGTGCTGCAATGACGTCATGAGCCCCCACGATCACGCCGCTGACATAGCCGACGTCGAAGCGATCAAACAAGTCAAATACCGGTACCTGCGCGCGCTGGACACCAAGCACTGGGACGACTACGCCGACACGCTGGCCGAGGACATCAAGGCCGACTACGGACCGTCGATAGGTAAAGAGCTGCACTTCACCAACCGCGCTGACCTGGTGGACTACATGCGTACGTCGCTTGGCCCGAACGTCATCACCGAACATCGGGTGACCCACCCGGAAATCATCGTGACCGGCGATACCGCATCGGGCAGTTGGTATCTGCAGGACCGGGTCATCGTCGCCGAATTCAATTTCATGCTGATCGGCGCGGCCTTCTACCGCGACGAATATCGGCGCACCGAGGACGGCTGGAAGATCAGCGTCACCGGGTACGACAGAACCTACGACGCAACAATGTCGTTGGCGGACTTGGGCTTTAAGATCAAGCCGGGCCGCGCTATAGCCATCTGAGGAGCCGCGCTACTTGGTGATCGCGATCACCGCACCGGGCTGCAACCACCGGATGACCTGCACCAGCGTGGCGTCATCGATCGCCACGCAGCCCTCGGTCGGGCCGCCGTCGGTGGTGTGGAAGAAGAACGCAGCGCCGCCGCCGGGAACCTTGTTCTTATTGACACCCATCACGACCGCATGCTTGTACTGCGGGATCTGCAGGTTCTCACTCGCGGCGGTACTGAACGGGCACTGCGACCGTTGGCAAACCTGCATGGTGTTGAAGGTGGGGCTATGGTCGTCGCCGCTCCACCAGTGGTTGGGCCCGACTTGGGTGTACGGTAGTCCCCCGCCGGGATTCGGCGCGGTGCCGAAGGCGGAGTCCAGGGAGTAGACACCCATCGGGGTGGCCGGAACCTCACTCTTGGCCTGCGCAGCCATACCCGCCGAGCCGACGTGGGTAGGAATGGCGGTCTTGAGCGGTTGCCAACCGGCGGTAGTGCGTTGGTAGATGTCCATTCTCGCGTTCGATCCGCCCGTGCTCACCACCGAAATCACCTGCGTGGCATTGCCAACCGAGTTCGCGAACCATGGAGCGCCGGCCGCACCGCTTACCGGCGCGAGCACAAGCGACAGGCAAATTGCACACGCCACCGCACACAGCAGAGTTCGCAGTCGGCGCATGGCTTCCATCGTCCGGGGCCGTGAGCCTGAGGGTCAAGTAAAACTTCAGACCCGGTTAGGTCACCGCGTCGTGATCAACGAAAACCTCAGGCGGCCGAACCGCCAACAGGCACAGCAGGAAAAACAAGTATCCCAGCGACCAGCCGGCCAGCACGTCGGACGGGTAATGCACGTTCAAAGCTACCCTGGCGATCCCGACCGCCAGGACGCTGATCGCGCTCACCGCGATCGCGACACGGCGCATCGACCGGCTTACCATCGGCAACAAAAAGGTCAGCAACGCGAGAAAGGTCGCTGTCGCCTCCAGCGCGTGCCCGGACGGAAAAGAGGTGGAGGGCGCGGCGACCAGCATGGTCGACGGTCTCGGGCGGTTGGCCAGGCTCTTGGCCGCAGTCGTCACAAATCCGTTCAGCGGCGCACAGGCAAGTAGTACCAGCGCCACCCGCACATTGCGCCGCACCAGTGCGGCCACCACGGCTAGCGTGCCAACCAACCGCAGCGGGGTGGGGCCCAGCACAAACGACACGCCATCCCAGCAGCGCACCCACATCGGGTGCCTGATCGCGATGTCGTGCGCCCCGTTCAGCAACGACCAATCGACGCAGTACAGCCAGCTCCAGTGCTGGCGGAAGCCAACCCACATGGCCGCGTAGATCACACCTGCGAGGGCTGCGCTGGTCCGTTGGCGGGTCATGACTAGGTCGATATCATGCCACTGACCTGGCCCATCACCTGGCAGGCGCATCCGCCGTCATACTGGCCAGATGGCGGTCTTTGTCCGCAGATTGTTCGGCATCGGCAAGCTACCCGGCGATCTGTACGCTCAGGTCGAGGCGGAAGGCCTCATTTATCTTGCCGACTATGTCGCCGTGACCCGGCGATTCAGCGGCGTCATCCCAGGTGTGCGGCTGCCGCACAGCCTCGCCAGCTACTCCGGTTCGCTGGTCTTCACCTCGGAGCGGGTGCTGGCAACACTGTCGATGCTGCCCAAGCTGGCGGGCCCGACCGTGGACGTGTGCTGGGACGCGCCGCAGATCGGCGCGGCGAAAGCCGAGATTTCGTCCACGGGTTTGCAGGTCGAACTCGACGTCGCAGCGGTTGACGAGAAGTTCAGCGGTGAACTCTCACTGCATTACAAGGCCGCCATCCCGGCAGACGTGCTCTGCGGCCTGCCACTGCGATCGTTAGCCTTCGACATGCCGCCTGAAAACGTCTTCCGCGCGGTCGGCGTTACCTATAGTCCGTGATCGTGATCCGCGGCCAGGGCGGCTGGCGCAGGACGGCCAAGCTGGCGATTACGGCCGCCAGCAGACCGGTGATCACCCCGATCAGCGCGATCCGGTTCGAATCAACGGCAGGCACCCAGGAAGCCTTGCCCCCGTGCACGACGAACACGCCGAGCGGTTCTCCGGCAGGGATCACGGTCACGCCATCCTGCGTCTGATAGGGCTCGCCGTAGACACGCCGGACAGTGCGATCGGTGGACAGTTGCTCGAGTCCGTTCGGAAACTTCATTGGGCGCTCCCTCGGTTGTGGTGTTCTTACTAGCCTTCACGTTTCTACGATGGCTATGTGACCGATCACGCATTCACTCCGCAAGAGCGGCGGGCCGTGTATCGGGTGATCTCCGAACGGCGCGACATGCGCCGCTTCGTACCGGGCGGCGTAGTACCCGAGGACGTGCTGGCGCGCTTGTTACAAGCCGCGCACGCCGCGCCCAGCGTCGGCTTGATGCAGCCGTGGCGCTTCATCCGGATCACCGATGAACCACTCCGGAAACGCATGCACGCACTCGTCGACGAAGAGCGCGCGCTCACCGCGCAAGCCCTGGGGCAGCGGGCTGAGGAGTTTCTGCGATTGAAGGTCGAAGGCATTCTCGAGTGCGCTGAGCTCCTGGTGGTGGCACTCTGCGACAACCGCGATGCGCACATCTTCGGTCGGCGCACCATGCCGCAGATGGACCTGGCCTCGGTGTCGTGTGCAATCCAGAACCTGTGGCTGGCAGCCAGGTCCGAAGGTCTCGGCGTGGGCTGGGTCTCGCTGTTCGACCCGCGACGGTTGGCAGCCCTGTTGGAAATGCCCGCTGAGGCCGAACCCATCGCCATCCTGTGTCTGGGCCCGGTGCCCGACTTCCCGCATCGGCCGGCGCTGGAGGTGGACGGCTGGGCCTTCGCGCGACCGCTCGCCGAGTTCGTCTGCGAGAACCGATGGGGTCAACCGTCGATTGACCCCGGGCCCGGCCAGCCCGCGGCGGGGGCGGGCGCGGGAACGGCCAGCACGGTGCCGTCCCAGTCGGTGTGATTCATCAAATGCTGCGGCCCGGGCCAGTGCGCGGCGACCACGAACAGAGTGCAGCCGTCCTGGCCACCGAGCATGCAGGCGAACGCGCCGCGGTCGAGCTGGACCCGATCCAACACCTCACCGCCCTGGCTGACGCGCACGCAGCAGCGATCGCCGACGTCGGCGTACCAGACCGCGCCGTCGCGATCGAGGCAGATGCCGTCGGGTGAGTGGTCGCGCAGGTGTGCCCACACGCGGCGATTCGACAGCGATCCGTCCGCGCCGATGTCGAAGGCGGTCAGCCGGTGCCCGTACGACTCGGCGACGACGAGCGTGGCGTTGTCGGCGGTGACGGCCATCCCGTTGGGAAACGCCAGATCGTCGGCGACCACCCGGGCGCATCCATCCTTGACCAGGGCAACGAACCCGGGCGCTGGGTCAGCGGCGGACTTTCCCGCAGCGAAGTCAAAATTCACGTTGTTGACGTAAATGTTGCCGCGACCGTCGATCACGATGTCGTTGTAACCGTGCGGCGACAACGCCGACAGGTCGGCATACTGCGTCAGCGAGCCGTCCAAGAGGCGAAGCAGGGCCAGCTGAGAACTCGACGTCAACACCAGACCCTGGCCGGCAGGCAGGTGCGGCAGAAAGTCGAAACACATTGGCAAAGATCGGTGTTCGAGCACAACCTCGATGGCACCGGACGGTCCGAAGGGGTCGATCGCTCGGATCAGACCGGCCGTCCAGTCGGCCACCCACAATCGACCATCGTGCCATCGCGGCGACTCCAGCAGACCCAGGCCGGTTGTTATCGTCCGCATCGCCCGCATTATTCCAGCTGATCGCTTTCGGTCCACACACGCGACGAGTGGCTGAGGTATCGTCGCCGGTCGGAAGGACCGAGAAGACAGGTAAGGGTGTGTCGAGTAAAAAACCGGACGCCGAACCGGAAAACGTGCTGATCGTGCACTGGCACGACCTGGGACGCTGTCTCGGCGCTTACGGCCACACGGATGTATCCAGCCCCCGACTGGACCGGCTTGCCGCCGAGGGCATCCTCTTTACCAGAGCACATTCCACCGCGCCGCTGTGCTCGCCGTCGCGAGGATCGCTGTTCACCGGCCGCTACCCGCAAAGCAATGGGCTCGTGGGCCTGGCCCACCACGGCTGGGAATACCGCGCCGGAGTCCGCACCCTCCCCCATATATTGTCCGAAGCGGGCTGGTCCTCAGCTCTCTTCGGGATGCAACACGAGACGTCCTACCCGAAACGGTTGGGCTTCGACGAGTTCGACGTGTCGAACTCGTACTGCGAGTACGTGGTGGAGAAGACCGAAAAATGGCTACGGAACAGGCCGGAGGGCCTTGCCGGCCAACCATTCCTGTTGACGGCCGGGTTCTTCGAAACCCACCGGCCCTACCCGGGGGACCGCTATGAGCCGGCCGACGGCGCCGACGTCACTCTGCCTGACTACCTGCCCGATACGCCCGAGGTGCGCGACGACGTCGCCGACTTCTACGGGGCAATCGCCACGGCCGATGCCGCAGTCGGCCGGTTGCTGGACACTTTGGCTGAAACCGGGCTGGACGCTAACACCTGGGTGGTGTTTTTCACCGATCACGGCCCAGCGTTCCCGCGCGCCAAATCCACGCTGTACGACGCCGGAACGGGCATAGCACTGGTCATCCGCCCGCCCACTGGCCGGGGGTTGGCGCCCCGGGTCTACGACGAGCTGTTCAGCGGCGTCGACCTGGTTCCCACGCTGCTGGGCTTGCTGGGCCTCGATGTGCCGGCGGACATCGACGGCTTGTCGCATGCGCGTGACGTGGTCGCGCCGCATACCCGGACAGATCCGGTGCGCGACCACGTGTACACCACGAAGACCTATCACGACTCGTTCGATCCGATTCGCGCAATCCGTACCAAGGAGTACAGCTACATCGAGAACTACGCGTCAGGGCCGCTGTTGGATCTGCCGTTCGACATCGAAGCAAGCCCGTCCGGGCTGGCGGTCGCGCCGTTCGTCACGGCGCCGCGCCCGCAGCGCGAACTCTACGATCTGCGCGCCGACCCCAGCGAGACCAACAACCTACTGGCCGGCCCGGACCAGAACACAAACCCGGAGGTGGCTGCGATCGCGGCCGATCTGGCTGTCCAACTTAACGATTGGCGCCAGCGCACCGGCGACGTCATACCATCGGAATTTGCCGGTAGCCGCATCGCGACGCGCTACACCGAAACTTACCTGCGGATCCATCGCACGGCGCCGGTCAGCCGGTCAGCGATCGCCGTCGACCGCGGCGTCGAGGAATAGTTCAGGCCGCGGCACTGCCGCCGACTTCGGCCACGATGAACAACCGCCGGAACGGGAAGATGGTCGTACCGTCCGGCCGCGGAGGATAGGCGTCGTCGAGCAGCGGGATGAGTTCCTGCCGAAACTGCTCCCAGCTCTCGTCGTCCAGCCGCTCGCGCACTGGGACCAGCGCGGTGCCGGTGATCCAGTCCAGCACCGGGTGCTCACCGCTGAGCTGGTGCAGGTACGTGGTCTCCCAGACGTCGACCTTGCATCCGGCGTCCATCAGCAAATCCGCGTAGTGCGCAGGCGAATGCACCACCGCGCCGACGCGAAATGGTACGTCGCGCATGATCTTTGCGTAGGGCTCCCGGCGGGCCAGCGTCCGCACCGCGGAATGCGATGGCGTCTCGAAGTTGCCCGGAATCTGAACGGCGATCCACGATCCGGGCGCCAGCTCGTTGACCCACCGGACCAGCAGATCAGCATGCTCAGGCACCCAATGCATCGCTGCGTTGCTGACCACCACGTCGGTGTCAGGCTTCGGTTTCCAGGTTCGCAAGTCGCCAGTGCTGGCGTCGATCCCACGTTCCCGGGCGGCGGCCACCATCTCCGGCGAGCTGTCCATTGCCTCGACCACCGCGCCGGGCCAGCGCTTGGACAGGTACTGCGTCAGGTGGCCCGGCCCGCAACCGAGGTCGACCACCCGGCGCGCCCGCTCGGCACCCACTCGTGATACCAGATCGTAAAACGGGCGGCTGCGGTGGTCGGCAAACGCCAGGTAGACGTCGGGATCCCACATATCGGTCCTCCTGATCGACGTCGCTAGTCGGGTGATGTAATCAAACCGTATTACGGCATGTTGTTCGGGCCTAGCTGGAGTGGGGCCCGAGTCCGGATAGCATCAGGAGGGTGACCGTTCCGGATGTTCCGGGCGCCGACGTAGTTGCCAGTGCCGACGGATTACCCCCGCGCGCCGCGCTGTCGCCGCGTCAGCGGATGGTCGTCGACGCATCCGCAATTGGCGACCTCGCGCTACGTACCTGGGTCGCTTCGGTGCTCGCCACGACGGTGACACCAGCCGTTCTCATCAACTCGGTGCGCCACACCAGATCCGGCTCCGAGCGCGGCAACCTGAGCTTCTACGCTGAGCTGGCGGCAGAGCAGGACCCGGCGAAGTCGTTTCCGCCGCCCACCGTATTGCCCCGGGTCTCGTCACGACCGGCCGGTCCGCTGGCGCAGTGGATCGCGCGAGGCACGGTCGACAACATCTCATTCGCCAGCAGCTTCACGGCGATCAACCCCGCGATGCGTAAGCAATGGAGCGCATTGGAGTCCAACAACATTGTGCGCGCGCAACACTGGCGCCATGACGACGGACCGCGTCCCACACTCTGCGTCATCCACGGCTTCATGGGGTCCTCATATCTGCTCAACGGCCGGGCCTTCGCACTGCCGTGGTATTACCGGGCCGGCTACGACGTCCTGATGTACACGTTGCCGTTTCACGGCCGTCGGGCCGAAAAGCTCTCGCCGTTCAGCGGTTTCGGTTATTTCGCCAGTGGCCTCAGCGGTTTCGCCGAGGCGATGGCCCAGGCCGTGCACGACTTCCGCTCCATCGTGAACTATTTGCGTCACACCGGGGTCGACCGTGTCGCGCTGACCGGCATATCGCTGGGTGGTTACACCTCCGCGCTGCTGGCTTCCGTCGACGACCGGCTCGAAGCGGTCATCCCCAACTGCCCTGTCGTCACGCCCGCAACGATGTTCGACCAATGGTTCCCGGCCAACAAATTGGTCGGGCTGGGGTTGCGGCTGTCCAGCATCAGCCACGACGAGTTAACCGCCGGGCTGTCCTACCACTGCCCACTGAACTACCAGCCGCTGGTGCCCAAGGACCGTCGGATGATCATCACCGGCCTTGGCGATCGGATGGCCCCACCGCACCAGGCCCTAATGCTGTGGAAGCATTGGGATCGCTGCGCGCTGCGGTGGTTTCCCGGCAGTCACGTGCTGCACGTGAGTCAGCTGGACTATCTGCGCGCGATGACCAGCTTTTTGCACGACTTCATGTTCTAGCGACCTCGGTCAGCAAGTCGGCCGGCGCTTCCGTGTGCCCGTCGAGGCGTTGGGTGGACAGCGGATCCAATGCCAACAGCGCCGGCAGGTGATTTCCGCGCTGCGGAGTCAGTGCGGCCAACGGCGCCGCAGCTGCCGGCTGTGCATCTGTCAAGAATGCACTGGCGACCGCGACGGTTTTGCGGGTTCCTGATCCGGCGATCTCGACTGCCGTCCACGTCTCACGCGCCGGATACGACCTGATCTGGTCCAGGATTTCGGGCAGCGCATCATTGATGCTGACGCGGTATGCCGCAGCGTAGTACGAGCCATCCCGCACCCCACGCCAAGTCTCGCCGGACGTGGACGTAAGCAACTCCGGGACGTCATCGGCTCCGACGGTGCTGGCTTCCCATCCGATCTCGCGGAGGTGGTCGGCCAGCCGGCGCGCCGCGACCTGGGCGGTTTCGTGCAGCGGGATCCGCGATGAGCGGGCCTGCAGCGCCGCCAGGTTGTCGGCGGCCGACACTGTCAGCCCGATCCAGGTTTCCCGAGCGTCGGTGTCGCGGCTGGTGATTCGTATTGTGTCGGCGCGGATACCGTAGGCGTTCAGGTACCCCGCGATCAGCGGCAGCGGAAGCACGTTGTGGTCGCCGGTGGGTGGCCCGACCCGCAACAACGCGGTTGTCCTGGTTTCGGCGGTTTTCCCGATGTCACTGTCGGACTCGGGAATCGGCCGTCCGCGGCGGCGCGTCAGCGCCAGCCGCCGCCGCAGGATGGTGGTGAAATACAGTCCACCCCACCAACCGAACAACACCACCACGACAACGACGGCGATGCCGAGCACCACGTAGTCACGGGTCGACCGCCACGGATACGCCAGCACTGCGGGCACCACGGCCAGCAGCGCCAAGGCGATTCGGCCGCTCCCGGGGATCGGGATCGAGCGCAATTGGCTCACGGGGTGGTGTCCTTTCTACGGGTGATCGCGACAGTCCCTGCTATCGCCGCGACGATTACCGCCAGCGCCGCCGTGCCGGCGAACGCGACGGTCCGCGGCGTGTCGTCCTTGGCTGCCGGCGCGGGCGGAACAGCGACCGGCTTCGCCGCCGCCACCGTGGGTGCTCCCCCGGTTTCGGAGAAGGCCGGCAGGTCCCAGGTCAGGGCTGCCACCGGGTCCACGCTGCCGGCACCGACGATATTGGAGGGCGCCCGGGCACCGTTGTGCGCGCTCGCGGTGACGCGGTGCACCACCTGCCTGGCGGTCAGCCCGGGATACTTGCTGCGCACCAGTGCCGCGACGCCCGATACGTAGCCGGCCGCGTAGCTGGTGCCGCTCAGCGCGACCTGTTGCTGGTGGTCGTCGGGCACGCCGTTGGCCAGGCCGCCGTCGTCGCGATTGCTCACCGACACAATGTTTTCGCCCGGCGCCGCGACACCCACCCACGGCCCAGCCATGCTGAACTTCGACGGCTGCCCGTCTGGCGTCAGGGAAGCCACCGACAGGACATACGGCTGCCACCACGACGGGGTGGAGATCGACGTGACACCGGCCCAGTTCCGCGGATCGTCCGGACGACCCAGATCGGTGAGCGGATTGGACTCACAGGACGCTGCGCCGCCGACCGATCCGGCCAGCCCACTGTTGCCCGCGGCGGCCACGATCACCGCGTCCTTGTCCACCGCCGCGTACCGGATCGCCGCACCAAGCGCGGCCTGGTCGATACTGCGATCAGCGGGAAGACAGGTTATCGCTGAAATGTTGATCACCCGGGCGCCGAGGTCGGCCGCATGCACGATCGCACGGCCCAGCGTCGCGATATCCAGGGACGCCCGCCCCAGCAGCGGATCACCGCCTGGCGTGCGCGATAAGAACTTGGCCGACGTCGTCCTGATCGAGACGATACGAGCCGCGGGCGCCACCCCGGAGAACCCGTCCTGACCAGACGGGGCGGGCTGGCCGGCGATGATTCCGGCAACCAGGGTGCCGTGTCCGTCGCAGTCGGTCAGGCCGTCGGTCGTCTCCACGAAATCGCCGCCGGGGTCGACGTTAGGCAGCCGCGCGCCGGGCCGCACACCTGTGTCGATGACCGCGACCAACTGGCCATCGCCGCGGGAGAACTGCCACGCGGCAGGAAGATTCAGCGTTGCCTGACCCGACGTCACGGCGGCGGGATCGCTGCCAGGAATGACACCGGAGGTGCTGCATGGGCCGCGCTGCTCCATCGCCTCGCCGGGCCCCGGAGTCCCGCTCGGCGGCTGCACGCTCGGGTCGACCGCCGGCGGGCTGATCGCCAACGCCGGCGGACAGGTCCACACTACGGCCGCCGCGAAAGCGGCCAAAGTCGCTGTGAAGCGGGCTGATCCGGCCTGCATCATCGATTGAGTACCCAGCTGAAGATACCAACCAGATAGGCAATGACCGGAATCAGCGAAGCATCCAGACCGGCCGCGACAAAGCCCAGCAGCCGGCGCAGCGGCAGCGAGTAGGTTTCCGGCGAGGCGATGCGCGGGTTCAGCGCGACCACCACCCACACCGACACCAGCCCGACCAGCACCACCGCCGCGCCCAGAGCAGCCGCGTAGCGCCCCGTCGCGGTGTAGAGCACCAACAGGGCGCCGCCAACCAGGTAGGGCTGAGCCAGCAGCCAGGCCTTGGACGCGGCGGAGTCCCACACTCGGGCGCGCAGGACGGACGTGGCCGCGGTCGCCGCCACCACATACCATCCCCAACCACTCACCGACTCGGGGCGCAACGCGATCGCCACCGAGCCCAGAACGCTGAACAGCACGGCAGCGGCGATGAACCCGCTCTGATGGGCGTCGCTGATTCGCACCCGCCGCGGTAGGTCCTCGAGCACCCGTATCGCCGGCGCCGACGGGGTGGGATCCCCAGGTGCCGGAATGACCGGCAACGGGAAGCGTGCCCACAGCGCGGAAAGCTGAGCCGCCTCGATGGTGACCAGCAGAGCCGCCACGATCAATCCCGCACCGATGGTCAATATCGGTAGTTGCCAAATCAACTCGGCACCGGCCGCCAGCAATACCCCGGCGCCGACCACCGTGACCGCGGTGAAGAAACCGACGACTCGCTCACGCTCAGGGCTGGGAATCAGCAGCGAGATCACCGACCACGCGGTGACGCCGGCGGCGGCCAGCAGCAGTTGCGCCGGACCGAATTTTCCAGGTACCGCCAACGCCAAAGCGGCACCGATGGGCACCAGTGCGGCGATCGAAAGTGCCGTCCCAATGCCGGCCGAACGCGTCCGGACCAGCAAACCGGTCACAGCGGTGAGCGCCGCGATCGCACTGACTGCGACCAGTCCGGCAAGCCCACCGGTAGCGACCCGGTAGGTGACCGCCAAGCCGGTTGCCAGTAAAGCGACCGCTATTGCCGCGGCCAGCGCCCCGAGCTGGATGTGCGCTGCGCCCCAGGGCTTGCGCCTCGAGGTCGAGAAGATCACGGCGGCGTCGGCGATGTCCTCGACAATGCCCGGCGCGGCCGGGCCGATGGGCACCGGCTGCAACGCGAGCAGATCACCGTCGACTACGCCGACGGTATCCAGGCTGGCGTCCAGGCTGAACGGCGCGCCGCCGATGGGCGCCAGGCTCAGCTGCGAAAGCTCACCCCCGGTGTCCTCATTAAGGTCACCAGGGTCGCCTCCATGTCCGTTCTGGGCGACCGGAACCACCAAACGCTTTACTGCGGGCAGGATTTCACGTAGCGGCAACTCCGTCGGCAGGGCCATCTCCGTCAGCCTGCTGTCCGCGAGTACGGCTACGCGGACGACCGGCAGGACGGCGCCGGACGTCACTGGACCCTCGCGAAATGCTGGAGCCATTCCTTCGACATCGTGCTCTCTTCTCTATCTAGGACGACCGCGTCGTCTGCGCGGCCATGGTTTTCCTCATACAGCTTGGACGGAGAAATCTCGGGCCAGCCGCTGGTTGGGAAACCATTGGCCCTCGGACAAATTGGCGGTCAGCTGCTCGATCGCGACGGCGATGGCGAACGGTGCTCCCGGGCGAAACGTCGACACCCACTCGCCGTCGAATGCGCGGGACGGGCTGACCAGTAGCCGGCCCGCGGCGGTGTCGACGATGCTCACCCCGACCTCGGTGGTGGCGTGCCGGCCCTCGCGGTGGCAGCCGGCGACGATCTCGACATAGCTGCGCGGACCGGAGAAGACCGACTCCACTACTGGTCGTGCTGATTCCGGGATCCCCAGGTAGTCAAGGACTTCCGCCAGCGACGTCCCAGACCGCAGCCGCTCGTCGGCCCGAGCGCCGACGCGTGTCGGCATGCTGAACTCGTCGAACTGCGCCGGTGGCTGCTTTGACAGGCCGACACTGAGGACCGGAACCAGCCCGAGTGGGTTGTCGATATCCATCGCGGTGAAGGTGATCAGCTGGGCGCTGCGCAACGCGACGATGGTTTTCGGGGTCCTACCGGTAGTGCCGTCACGCTGCGCGACGATGCCGCGCAACAGTTCGCCGGATTCCGCGGCCGCGGTGGGCCCCAGGTAGCGCAGGTCGAGCCATCGGTGCGGGAAGCACACGACTCTGATCCACTCAGCGACCGCCGCATTGACGGCACCGCTTTGCGACACCAGACCCATCCGGATCAGCTCGGCCTTCTGACGTTCGATGAACGCGTCCCGCTGCACAGCATCGGTGTAGGGGGTGGTGATCGCCAGCACCCACGGGAAGTTGCCCGCCCCAATGGTTTCGGCGATGAACCACGCGTGATCGACCGTCAGCTCGACGGCGTTCGGTTCAGCTTTCATTTGGATCCGTTATTCATCCGTGCAGAACTAGCCGCCCCATTTGGCGGCTTCGGCCGCGTCGCGGGCGTACATGGCCAGCGTGTTGCTCTCGTGGGTGCTCGACATCGCCTGATAGGCGCGCACCAGGTCTTCCATGGCCTGGTTCCACTGACCCTGCCAAACCTGATAGCTCATCCCCGTATCGCCCTGCCAGGCGTTGGACAGAGCTGCCTGTTCGCTGGCGATATCGGCGCCCAGCCCCTGCAAAGTGCCGGCATAGGCCGACATGTCCCCGGCGTGCCCCAACATGGCCGGGTAGTTGTACATGATCTGCGACATCACAAGTCCTTTCGCGGTTTACGATCTGGTCGGGTCAGAACCCGTTGTAGCCCGACGCGGCAGCGGCGTCGGCAGCCACATAGGTGCCGGCAGCGTCCCCGAGATTGGCCTGGGCGATATCGAGCAAGGTGTTGATCCGAGCAGCTACCTCCACAAAACGGGCATGCGCGGCCTGAAACGCCGCCGCCGACTCACCGACGTGAAACGCCTGCGCGGACAGCGCCTCCTGCTCGGCCTGGCCGATCGTGCTCCGCATCAACGCCGCCTTGGTGCTGAACGCCGTCTGCGAGGCCACCAGTTGCGGTATATGAGCGTCCAAAAGACTCATAGTGATTCCCTTCTTTTAGGATTCTTCTTCGAATTTCGGTTACTTCAGCTCATATCTCAGATGCCCGCCCCCCAAGTGGCGGCCGCCGCAGTGTCACCGGCGAGATAGCTTGCGCCGGCGTGGCCCACACCCACACCGGCACGGCCCAGCTCTTCAACACCTTGGGCCGCGACAACGGCGTGCTCCTGGCCTTGGGCACTGAACCCGGCTGCTGTCTGTAGCGACACGGGATCGGCCGCCGGTGGGACCACCGCGGTAATCAATGGAGCCGCCGCCGCATGCGCGGCCGCCAGCCGCGCTGTCAGCGCCTCCACCGCCGCGCTCGTCGCAGCCAGACCCTCCGGAACAACGCGCAACGTCATGTGAACTCCTTCTGTTGCGTTTCACTAACCATCGCGGCCTCACCGACTAACGGGTTGACCAACTGCACATATGTCGGACTGTCGCTGTCGCCCAGCAGGATCGCCCGTCCGGCGGGCAACCGGCCGAATCGCTGGCCCCGGATCTTGCCGCTGTCCTGCGGATTGCCCGCCAGCATCAAGGTGGTCGCCTGCAAGTCGTTGAAGCGGCGCAGCAACGGGCTGGTCATCAGCGCGTGTCCCGACCCGGTAGCGCGGGCTGTGACGATCACCCGCAGCCCCAGATCCCCGGCCTGCGAGAGTTGGCCGATGAGGCTGGTCCATGGCCGCTGGCCGACGTACGGTCCGCTCATCGCCGGCGAATCCGGTATCTGATCTACATCGTCGATGATCAGGTAGTGGGTGTGGCCCTGGTAGGTCCAGCGCGAGAGATCCGCTGCCGACAAGCCCGCCGGTGGCCGCCGCGATTCGATGAGGTTGGACAACCCGAGCATTGCCGGGATGATCCGATCGATGTTGGCGGTGTATTCGTTGTCTGCGAACAGCGGTTCGTCGACGAGGTGCAGCCGCCGATCCAGCACGGTGAAGGCCACCTGCTCCGCGGTGGAGTGCTCGCGGACGGTGCGGATGAGGTGCCGCAGCAGCGTGGTCTTACCGGACTTGCTGTCGCCGAACACCATCAACAACGGGTTCTCGGTGAAGTCGAGTACCACCGGTGCGAGGTCTTCCTCGCGCTGGCCGATGACCACTTGCTCCGGGCCCCGATAGAGCGCCCCGATTGCGTCGGGGGCGAGGTTGGTGGGCAGCAGCCGAACCGGCGGCGCAGCCACACCCGGGTAGCGGTCGTTGATCGCCGCCACCAGGTCCAGCTCGGGCGCCGCGAACAGGAAATGCTGCGCAGCCATGGTCAACCCGCGGCCCGGCTGGTCGTGCGGGACGGCGTCGGCAGGGCGGCGCAGCGCGCCGACGACCCGCACATTGCTGTCGCGCGCATCGTGCAGCTTGAGCTCGAGTCGCAACCCGAGACCGTCGCGCATCGCCAGCGGCACCTCCAACCAGCTCGGACTGGTGATGATCACGTGGATGCCATACGCCAGGCCGACATTGACGAGTTCAGTCACCTTGGCCAGCAGTGGGTTACGGGTGTTGAACTGGTCGGTGTTGTCACGGCCGAACGCATACAGGTTGTCGATGACCAGGAACACCTCGCCGAAGCCATCGTCGGGCGCCGAGCCGTTACCCTGCCTTTCCCGGAATGCCTCTCGCTTCTGCCGGGACAGCAGCAGCTGCTCCAGCTCACCGAAGGTGCGACGGATGCGTTCGGGTTCCAGCGCCGACGCGACGCCGCCGACGTGCGCCAGATCCTCACACGCCCGTAGCTTCCCGCCGCCGTAGTCCAGGACGTAGAACGTCACGTCGCGCGGCGAGTGCAGGCTGGCAGCTGAGAGGATGAATGTCTGCAGCGCAGTCGATTTGCCGGACTTCGGACCACCGTGGATGACCATGTTCCCGGCCGACGACGTGGCATCGAAAACCAGCGGGTCGCGGCGCATCTCGAACGGCTTGTCGATCTCACCCAGCGGCCAGCGCCATTGTCGTTGCGGCAACCCGGCGCGGGCCAGCACCGCGGTCAACGGGATCGGCTCGTCGAGCGGCGGCAGCCACAGTTGCGGCGCCCGCGGACCGTGGCGCGCCAGCTGATCGCCGATGGTCGCAATCAGCTTGCGCGGCGGTCCTGCCGTTTCCTCATCCTGTCCGCCGGATATCACCGTGTCCTGATCCGGCTCCACCGGACCGGCCGTGAACAGCTTGGGCTCTGGGACAGACTGCACCACACGGACTTTAGCCGTTTGCGGCGGATCGTAGATGCCGTCGACATAGGTGCTGCGGAACTTGATCGGGGTCGCACCGGGAGCGGGCACCAAGAAACCCACGCCCTTGTGCTCTTTGCCGGATTCAATGTGATAGGCATCCTCCACGCCGATGATCTGGCGGGAAACGCTGGGACTGGCCACCTTCAACCCGATGCGGTACGAGGTGTTCTTGTCGATGTCCTTGATCTTGCCCACATCCAGCGTCTGGGATGCGAACAGGATGTGGATGCGGAACGAGCGACCCTTGCGGGCCACGTAATCGAACAGCTCCGCGTATTCCGGGTAATCGGCCAGCATCAAGGTGAACTCGTCAGCGACCACGAACAGCGTTGGGATCGGCGGCAGGTCGTGTCCGGCGGCGATAGCGTTCTCGTACTCGACCACCGAGTTGAATGCGCTGCCCTGAACCCGGCGACCGGCCTCGCGTAGCAGCACCTCCCGACGCGCCACCTCACCGCGCAGCGTGTCGGCGAACCGGTCAGCCAGCGACTTCTTCTCGGCCATGTTCGAGATGACCGCGACAACCTGTGGAAAGTCCCGGAAACTGTCGGCGCCGGCCTCACCCTTGAAGTCCGCGTAAATCACGATCAGCCGGTCCGCCGAATGAGTTGTCAACAGCGACAACAGAATCGACATCAAAGTCTGCGACTTCCCCGAGCCGGTCATACCGATCATCAAGCCGTGTGGACCCATCCCGCCCTCGGCCTCGTCCTTGAGGTCGAACATCAACGGCTCGCCGGTCGCGGTGACACCGATCGGAACGCGCAACTCGTCGTCGCGGCGGCGCGGCGCCCACACCGTGGGCACATCGAGCTGCGATGCGACCGGGATACCGAGCAGCGTGGTGAAAGAGGCGCCGCGGGTGGCCGCCGAGCGCAGCCCGGTGTGGGTCGGATTGGAGTCCCAGCGCGACAGCTGACGGGCCAGATGGGCGGCGTCGTCGACGCCGAGTTCATCGGCGCTGCCGATGTAGGGCTGCCAACCGCCGGTCTGCCAACGTTGGATAGCACCGCGCGCAATGCGCAGGATCGGCTTTTCGGGATCCGAATACTGTTCGCGATGCGGCGCTGTGGCACAAAGGTGCACGACGGTGACCCCCGCCCGGCCCAACGCCAGCGTGGAAGCATTCACGTCAAAGTCGGGGTCGTCGACGATGATCAGCAAGTGCCGCAGCGTGTCTGCCGGCTCCCCGGTGAAAACGGGGCGGTCGACAAGCGCGGATCCCAGCAGTGCGACCAACTCGTCGGGGTTGGTCGACAGGAAGCGGGCCGGACCGACACCGTCAAGCTCGCCGGGAATGTCGACGTGCGGCAACCACTTCAGCCAGGACCAGTCGCGGCTTTCCAGATCGTGGCTGGCCAGCGCCACGCCAAGCACCGTCGGATCGTGCCAAGTCACCGCCTGGGCGATCCAGGCACGCAACGACGCCCGCACCTGAGCTGCCTCACCCAGCACGGTGATCCGCGAGACTTTGGTCAACTCGATTCCGGTCGGCACGTCACCGACGGTGCGCTGGATGTCGAGCAGGCTGCGTAACGCACTGTGTGACACCGGTTCCAGGTCGATCTCGTCAGCGGTGTCTTTGACCCGCAGCGCGGTGGCCAGCGGCACCTGGTCACGTCCGGCCCGCAGCACCAGGAAGTCAGGGTCGTGCGGGTCACGCTCCCATTGACGGCGGGATCCGGGCACCGCGGCCAGTTCCGTCGGGTCCGGATGAGACCACTGCGCGGCCGCGCGCTGCTCGGCGGCCTGGGTCCGGATGTTGTCCCGGACCACCGACAGGTAACGCAGATAGTCGGCCCGTTCGGCGTCGACCTCCTCGGTGCGCATCTTGTTGCCGGTGCCGCGGTAGAGCGCGGTGGCGGCCAACAGCAGCACGAACGGGAAGAACAGCGTCTGCGGAGAGATCGCCCGCATCCCGGTGGCGAACAGTGCGACGACCATGCCGACGATCAGCAGCACGATCACGAAAGGCAGTGCACGCCGCAGCAGCGACGGCGGTATCACCCGGGGCAGCTCAGGTGGCGCCTCGATGGTGATGGTGCCTTTGCGCATGCTCGGCGGTGCAAGCCGTCGACGTGCTTCAAAGATCAGTCGGCTCATCGGGGCTCTCCTTCGGCCGACGCCGGGCGACCAGGCCTGTTGTCGGGTGCCAATCCGTCGTGTGCCAGTAGCGCATCGCCGCGAGACAGCGTCGGGCCCGTGGCGAACAGCGACAGAATCGACCACGGGATGGCAACCGCAGGCGCGTTCAGACCCAGGGCCTCAACCGTTTTGCCATGGCCGGCAGTCCCGGAGCTATCCGCCTCGGTGTCAATGCCGTAGCGCACGCCGATGTCTGAGACCCAGAACAACGAGCCCGTTGCCGGCGAAGCGGCGCCGCCGCCCACGGTCTGGGTGAAATAGCCCGTCCCCGGCGCCAGGGCGACGCGGGTGGCTCCGTTGGCCGCGCCGACCAGATCGACGGTGTGTACCGCATCGGGCACCGGCAGCCCCGAGCCGGACAGCAGGCTCACCGAGCTGGTGGCGGCCCCGGCCGGCTTGCTCCAGTACACACAGCTGACAGGATCCTTGGCCGCGTCGACGAGGCTGACCGACTGGTCGGGGTAGCGCGCGGTGTCCAGTACCCGCGACACCGGCAACTTGGCGACCTCGTCGGCACCAAGCCGCGGCGGCTGTTGCAGACCATAGGAATTGGTGTTGCGCAAGATGGCGGCAAGCACCGGCGAGATGGGCTGTAGGCCGTCCGGTAACACCGCGTAATACCGCACGCTGTCCGACGAAGCCCGGTCCAAGCCGTAGGACACCACGACCGCGCCGACCGGGGCCGGCACCCCGAACCCCGCCGGGCTGCCGGCGTTCGGGATGGAGGGCGCCGTCAACGGCGCAGCTTCGGGTATCGCGTTGAACAACCCCTGCGCAATGGGCCGCGGCGCGGGCACCTCTGAGCCCAAGCCCAAAGCGCTGGTGACGGAGTGGTCGGCCAGGTCGATCTGGCTGCGCCGCCCGTCCCACAGCAGCCAGGTGCTGTTGCCGTTATCGGCCAAAATCCCCTGCCCAGACCCAAGTGCCGCCGCCCGCACGCCACGGCTGTCAGGCGGCCCCGCGATCACGGTGACCCCGACACTGTGCGCCGCCCGCGAAGTCCCGCTGACGGCATCACACACCGTCCAGTTCGCGTCCTGCGAGGTGTTCTGCACCATCCGCTCCGGCGCGCCCGGAATGCCGATCAGGTTGCCGCGCGGAAATCGATCCAGCTCACTGCTTTTCACCGTGGTGGGGTTGACCGGGCGCCCGACGATCAGCCGCGCTGAGGTCAGGTTGAGCACCGGGTGCAACTCCTCACCCACCCGCACATACAGCGCGGCGGTCGACCGGTCGGCGAGCACCGCGTTGGTACCGGCAGCCGTGTTCGGCCGGATAAGTGAGAACACGAAGCAGCCCGCCAACCCGGTGACCACGATGAGCACACCCATCAGCACCGCGCGCGACTGGGTGCGCAACGGGTCCACCAGCATCCGGGTGTCGTGCAAAGCAATACCGGAAGCGATACGGCGCATCACAAACCGCCAACCGGTCACCTGGTGGCGGGTGACGAAACCCCGCCGGTAGACCACCTGGTCCGGGTTGTCGTTCACCGGGGTCCGCGAGGAAAACGAACGCCGTTCATCCTGCGATTCGGGGCTTGTCATGCCGGCTCCTGCAGGCCCAGGCCTTGCAGCAGCGGCTCAACCGAACTACGCACGTCTTCAGCGGTGATCGTGACCAACTCCGCATCAGTGAACTCGCCGGTTTCTGCGTGCGCCGAGTGGTCTAACCGGAATTCGCGTTCCTCTTCCGACTTTTCGACCACGTTGCGAACGAACCGGCCGTTGCCCGCGATATCCAGGCCGCGACGTTCAACCCCGGCCGCATCAGCTTTCGACGAGCCGGCCAGATGCGCAAACAATGACTCAAGATCAGCCAGCGCCGCCTGACTGAAAGCACTGTCACGCTTGGCGGCCATGAAGTTCGCGATCTCGATCAGCTCAACCGGTTTGTAAGACGGGAAATCGATACTGCGTGTGAAACGCGACCGCAGACCCTGGTTGGTGTCCAGGAACCGATCCAGGTCGGCGCGGTACCCCGCCACGATCACCACCAGCCGATCCCGGTCGTTCTCCATCCGGGCCAACAAGGTGTCGATAGCCACCAGGCCGAAGTCGTTCTTGGCGCCGGTGGCCACCAGCGAGTACGCCTCATCGAGGAACAGCACCCCATCCAGAGCGCTGTCGATGAGCGCGTTGGTCTTGGCCTCAGTCTCTCCAATGTGCTGTCCGATCATGTCGGCGCGGTGCACCTCCCTGATGTTCTCCTTCTTCAGCAACCCCAGGCCGCAATAGATTTTGGCGACCACCCGGGCGATGGTGGTCTTGCCGGTCCCAGGCGGCCCAGTGAAAACCAAGTGGTGGGTACGCTGCGCCACCTCCAGTCCGCGCTGCTTACGCACCAGCTCCATCGCCACCGCGCTCTTCAACCGGGCCACCTGGTCTTTGACCTTCTCCAAGCCGATGAATTCATCGAGCTCGCGTTCAGCCTCTGCCAGCAACACATGCTTACGCTCCTGAGCTCCGGGATCGACGAAATCGCCGGGACTAGGCTCGGTGCCCCGATCCCACGGATCGGCCCGCGCCGCGATGCGGTCCGCGGTGGTGGTCACGATCCCGAAGCTGGTATCAGACAGCGCCCGCTCGACCTGTTCGTTCTCCGGGTTGGCCGCATACAGATCCTGCAGAACCTCGCTTGCCGACTCCTCGTCAATGTGCGCACGCAGTACCAGCGCCTTGGCCAGCGCGCCGTCGACCGCCGCCACCGCGACCGGGCCGTCAGGTTCCTCGAGATAAGACAGTGCCGGGGCGAACATGCCCAGCCGGGCCAGCGCGGTGCCCAGCGTGATCTTGGCCGCGTGCGAGAACGCCGCGTCCAGGTCGGCGTCGTTGACGATCGGGGTCAACAGCTTGACGACGTCCGACCAGCGCTCGGCGCGGTAATTGATGACAACGGCGACCCAGCGGGCCTCGCGCCAGCTCGGGCGGCGCTCGGCGAGGCCGGCAACTATGCGGTCAGCTTCCGCGTACTGTCCGGGCCCCCCTGCGCAAGCCAGCGCCGCCGCGTAGGCGAGCTGGAAATCGTCCGGTTGGGTGGCACGAAACTGCAGATACAACCCGGTCTCGTAACGGAAGCCCAGGGCTGAAGGCGCCAGTTCCACCTGCCGCTGCAACACCCCCGCAGTGGTCGCGGTGCGCGACACGGCTTCAAGCACTCTGATCGATACGTCGCCGGCAGCGGCCAACCCGGTCCACGCGTCGCACTGGTCATAGGCGATGCGGGTCAGCGCAGTAAAACCCGCGCGAGCAGCAACTAAGTCTGCCGGGCGCTGGCGCTCGTAGACCGCGATTCCCAGCGCGCGACAACACGTAGCAAACCGGCTGACGACATCACTATCAACCCTGCCGTCTACCCGAGAATTGGCGAGTTTGGCTGCGAGCACGCCAGTCTCACCGCGCTCCACGGCCACTTCTCCTCATTTATGTAGTCTCCCTAACTTAACCCGGGTGAAGTTAGCATTGCATACCCTAACCTATCAGGGGCGTACNGGGTTAGGACCGCGCTGATCCGCAAAGTTCAAGCCCGAGTAACATATCGGCATTATCTATTGAGACCCGTCAATCTCGGAATTATGCACCTAAAGGTGCTACAACAACGACTAGACCAACAGTAGTTATATACTCACATGATGTATCGCTCGTGATGCATCATGCACGGCTTTTCGGGGGTCATCATTGGTCGCCTCCTTCCGGCACACTCCACTACGCACCGCAGCTTACTGAATATGATTGTCATTATCAAAAGATCGGGGCCAGGCAGCGGAAGCCTGGACATAGAGGCTGGTCAGCTTTGGTCCCCCTCACCGAACTCCCGCTGATCGGGTTCCCAGGTGTGCGGCACCATCGGGACCGACGGCCCATCGCCCAACCCCTCACCGGCAAGCGTCGCCAACCCCGCCGCGCCGGCAGCGTCCTTTCGCGCTGTCCCGGCAAAGCCCAGGGTCGGCGCCCCCAGACCCGATGCCTCCGCCACGGAGGCCAACTTCCTCGGGTCCACGAATGGGTCGGTCCCGGCCCCGCTATCGGAGTCCAAGAACTCATAGCGGTAACCGCGGTGCTGGTCATTCATCGCCGCCCGCCGGCGCCGACGGGCCGTTCCTTTTTCCCGCGCTGACGCGCCGGCAGTCGCTGCGGCGGCAGCGATATCGGGCTCCGGCGCCTTCCGCTGTGCACTGGCGCTCAGTCCCGTGCTGGCCCCAACGGTCGGGCCGCCTACCAGGTAGGGGTAGGCGGCTCCCTCGATACCAGGAGGCGGCGGTGGGGCTCCGGCCGCCGGCGCTGCGGCCGGAGCAGCCGCCGGAGCTGAAGCAGGGGCGGAGGATGGGGCCGGGCCCGTGGTCGGCGCAGCGCTCACGACTGGAGAGCTACTACTGACCGGCACACCGGGCGTCTCGGGCGTCGGTGCGGCCGCCACGGCAACCGCGTCAGGCTGAATCCCACTCAGCGCGCTCAGCCCCGCCAAGCCGCCCAAAAACCCGGGGTTGGCGACCGACAGCGTGAGCGCAAGCGCATTGATCTCGGGGAAGAACGCCTCGTAAGCCTCCGCTGCGTGGCCCACCTCGTCTGCTATCACTCCCGGGATGTCGGACTCCAGCTGCGCTGCCGCCTGGGACGGATTCTGCGGAAATTCCAGGATGTCCCGCTCGAAGGTTTGCGGACCCTCGAGGAACCGATTCTCCCACCAACTCAGTTCGTATGGGTTGCCTGAATCATTGTCGACGATGTCCTGCGTACTGCCGCCAGTGTCGCTGTTGTCGCTGCTGACGATGGGCTTCAAGATTTGCGGCGGCGCTTCGGTCTGCGGTGCCAAGGCCACCGCTGAAGAAGACACCAAATCAAACTGGGCCATCGCGGCGGCCGCTTGGATCCACATCCACGCATACTCGGCCTCGTTGAGCGCGATGGGGATGGTATTGATCCCGAAGAAGTTGGTCGCTGCCAATACCGTGTGGATCGCGTGGTTGGCGGCCAATTCCACCAAGGTCGGCATCGCGGCCAGTGCGGCGGTGTAGGCGGTGGCCGCAGTCTCGTGTTGGACAGCCGTGGCCGAGCTGTCGGTGCTGGCCTGCATCAGCCAAACCAAATAGGGCACATGCGCGGCCACGTACTGCTCGGCACTGGGCCCTTCCCACGCCCCGGCCTGCACCGCCGCCAAGATCGCGCTGAGCTCTTCCGCGACCGACGCATAGGTCGCACTCAACGAACTCCACGACCCAGCGGCAGCCAGCAAGCTGCCCGGCCCGGGACCACTGCTGAGCAACGCAGAATGGACTTCTGGTGGCGAAGCCATCCATATTGGCGCGGTCATTATTCCGGAACCCCTTGGCAGCATGAAGGAACGACCGCGACGACCGCCTTGGCTGTTAGGCGGCGCCGCTGACCCACATCCAGTAGTCGGTCACGGACGGCAAAGAGTTCCCGCCCATCGTTGATTCATCCCAGATTCTGACCGCACGACCGCCGATCAACGCCCTGGACGCGCTCCGGGCAGCTCAGGCCCTGACGGCACTCACCAGGGTGATACGGGCGATCATGGGCCCGGCTTCGGTTTCCGGTCCGGGCACCGGCCGGCCGACCTCACGGAGGTAATCGGTCAGCGGAGTGCCGACCGCGGTCCAGCCCCGCTGGTCGAACCATTCGGCGGCCCGCGCGTGCTGCTCGTTGTAGACCAATTGGAAGAACGGGCGCTGCTCCTCGCCTGAAGCGATCGCGGCGCGTTCCTCTTCGACTTTGGCCTCGAATTCATCCGGCTTGAGGGGGGCGCCGTCCTCGACAGCGACATGGCTGCCGTGACCGGCCAGGCTGTCGATACCGGTGAACAGCTGCTCCTGCGCGCCGGCCGGCAGATAGATCAGCAGACCCTCGGCGATCCATGCCGATGGCTTGGCTGGATCAAAGCCGCTGTCCCGCAGAGCTTGTGGCCAGTCCTCCCGTAAGTCGACGGCGATCTCGCGACGTTCGGCGCGCGGTTGGGCGCCGTGCTCGTTGAGCACCTCACCCTTGAAATCGAGAACCTGCGGACGGTCCAGCTCGAAGATCGTCGTCGCGGCGGGCCATGCCAGCCGGTAGGCGCGCGAGTCCAATCCGGCCGCCAAGATGACCACCTGCCGCACGCCGGCGTCCGCGGCCCGGCGAAAATACTCGTCGAAATATTTGGTGCGGGCGCCCTGGAAGTTGACGAAATACTCGCCGAAGTCGGCGGTCTTGAGTGGGTGGTCGGGAACCTTACCGTCCAGAACGTCGGCCGACGGACCGCCGACGGCGCGACAAAACAACTCCGCATACGGGTCGACGGCCAGCGGGTCGGGCTTTTGTGCCTCCAACGCTCGCGCTGTCGCTACGAACAACGCGGTCGAACCCACACTCGTTGTGATGTCCCAGGTATCACCTTCGCTACGCACCCAACAAACACTACTCCGAGGGACTGCGGCGCGCTTTCCGGTGGGGCGCAACGGTAATGGCCGCTCAGTTGGTGCTTGTCTCGGTGGCGATGGGTCCGGGCCCGAGAATACCGACCTGGAAGTTGCCCTGGTTGAATGCGCCCGCATCGAACGTGCCCGAGCTGGAGAGGCCGCTGTTGTCGCTGCCGGACAGTCCAATGCCGGAGTTCAACGAGCCAGTGTTTGCGACGCCGACGTTGTCAAAATCCCGGTTGAGGAAGCCCGTGTTGGAGCCGCCCGTGTTAAACACTCCCGTCTGGTTATCGCCGGTATTGAAGACGCCGGCGCTTTGCGAGCCGTCGTTCATCAAGCCGGAGGAAGAGTCGCCCGAATTCAAGAAGCCCGAGGATCCGGTCCCGGAGTTGCCGTAGCCCGAGTTAGTGACTATCCCGGTTAGGTTGGCCGAGCTGCCGACGCCTGTGTCCAGGTTGCCCGAGTTGAGCAGACCTGTGTTGGTGTTGCCCGAGTTAAACCAGCCCGTGTCCACACTGCCCGAGTTGAAGCTACCCGTGTTGCCGGCACCTCCCATCACACCGCCCGAGTTGAAGTTGCCATCGTTGAACAGGCCAGCGTTCCCGAAGCCCGCGTTACCGCCGCCCGCGTTCCCGAAGCCCACGTTCCCTGGACCCGAGTTCCCGAAGCCGAAGTTGAGGTCGGCCCCGTTTCCGAAGCCGGAGTTGAAGGAGCCCGAGTTCCAGAAGCCGGTGTTGGAGTTGCCTGAGTTCGCGATACCGAAGCTACCGGCCCCGGAGTTAAAGAAGCCGAAGTCTCCATCACCCGAGTTGAACAAACCGATGTCGTTGTTCCCCGAGTTCCCGAAGCCTATGTTTCCAGCACCCGAGTTCAGCAGCCCGGCGAAGTTGATACCCATCTGATTGTTGCCGGCGAGCCCGATCCCGATATCCGCGCTGCCGCTGTTGCCGAAGCCGAAGTCGTTGCTGCCGAGGTTCCCGAACCCGACGTTGGAGCTGCCGGAGTTGCCGCTTCCGAAGTTGTTGGAGCCGATGTTCCCGCTGCCGACGTTGTTGCTGCCTTGGTTTCCGCTGCCAAAGTTGAGATTACCGATGTTCCCAAGGCCGAGGTTGGTGCTGCCGACGTTCCCAAGACCCAGGTTGGTATTGCCGATGTTGCCGCTACCCAAGTTGGTGCCGCCTTGGTTTCCGCTGCCCAGGTTGGTACTGCCGATGTTGCCGCTACCCAAGTTGTTGCCGCCGATATTCCCGCTGCCCAGGTTGGTACTGCCGATGTTGCCGCTACCCAAGTTGTTGCCGCCGTTGTTGCCGCCACCCAGGTTCCAGCTGCCGATGTTGCCGAACCCGGTGTTGAGGGACGGCAGACCCTGCAGCGCGCCCTGCCACGACGACAACTGCGCAGCCACCGCCGAGGCGCCACCGTGATACCCCACCATCGTCGACACCGCCGACGCCCACATCTGCTCGTACTGAGCCTCAGCAGCCGCAATCGCCGACGCGTTCTGCCCGAACACGTTCGACGCCACCAACTGGATGAATGAACTGCGGTTAGCCGCCACCACCAACGGATGCACCATCGCCGCCCGCGCCGTCTCAAACACACTGGCCGCCGCCTTGGCCTGGGCAGCCGCACTCGCGGCCCGCGCCGCCGCCGCACTCAAAAACCCCGAGTACGGAGCCGCCGCCGCCGCCATCGCCTCAGCCGCCGGACCCTGCCACGCCTGACCCGGCCCACCCGTGATGCCTGAGGTCACCGCCGAAAACGACTCCGCGGCCGACTCCAACTCCGCAGCCAACCCATCCCAGGCCGCCGCCGCCTCCAACATCGGAGCCGACTCCGCACCCGAATACATCAACAATGAATTGATCTCCGGCGGCAACACTTGAAAATTCATCAGCCCCTCCGCTTCAGTCGAGTCGCAGCTCTATGTTGGTCGCAAAAATAGGGTCCGTAGTTCCGATGTCCTCCGCAGTTCTCTCGCCATCCGACGCACAGCCGAGCCGGTGCGAGGCGTACCTTGCTAACTCGTCACCAACACGCTTGGGAAGACGTTTGGGGAGGTTGACCATCGAACCGTCACTAGCGTGGCTGCTTGCACCGCTCACGGTGGAGACCTTTCTCGACAAGGTCTGGACAGCAACGCATTACCACGTCGAGCGGCACTCCGCCGGCTACTTCGACAGCATGCTGCACGGGCCGTCGGCGATTGAGGAACTGTTGGAGCTCTTTCGCCGAGAGCCTTCGGCGGTGCGCCTGATGAGGGGGGACGACAAGAAGAGTGGGTCTGACAGCTACCTGCTTGTTGATGGCAGCCTCGATCTTGTCGGCATCCGCAACGACTTTGCCGATGGCTTCACGATCGTTGTGGACGGCGTTGAGCGCTACGTGCGCGCGATTGCTTCGCTGGCCCATTCCATCGAGGTCGAGCTGAACTTCCCGATACAGGTCAACGCGTACATCACGCCGCCTGGATCGCGAGGGCTCGTTCCCCACTACGACGACCACGACGTGTTGATCCTGCAGATCCGGGGATCGAAGGTCTGGCATCTGTACAACGGCGTCGACATACCACCTCACGAGATGCAGCGTCGTGATAAGGCGGTTCCTACCGACGGCCTCCCGTTGCCTACCGAGTTGTGCCTAGAAGTCGGCGACGTGCTTTACCTGCCACGAGGCCTAGTGCATGCGGCTGACACAGACGCAGAGCCGTCCATCCACCTGACCGTCGGAATCCACGCGCCCACCGCGCTCACACTTGCCATCGGGGCGCTCCACTCGCTGAGTTTTCACGATGACCGGTTGAACGCCCAGCTGCCGCCACGGCATCTAGATGATGCGGACGTGTATTCGACCCTGGCCGTGCTCCTGCGTGACGCTGTCAGAACCGTCGAGGACCCGAGCGCCATCGCAAAAGGTCTCGACGCATTGGCGGACGTCCTGATCCGCCGCGGCCGATGCCCACCAGTCGGACAGATCTCGAAAGCGGGCGGAATCGACGGGCGAACACTGGTGACGAAGTACAAACCGCTTTATTCGCGGGTGCAGACTGTGGCTGGCGGCGTTGCGCTGCAGTTTGCCAAATTGTCGATAAACGCCGGTGCCGACCACGAAGGCGCGCTGCTGTTCATCTCGAGCAGCACTGAGCCGTTTCGGGTTTGCGATCTGCCGGGGCTGCGTGCCGAGCAGCAGATCGAGCTGGCCCGAAAGCTGATCGTGAGCGGATTCCTCGTCCGGCTGTCCGATGACTGATTCAGACACCCGGCTGGTCTGATGAAGCTCGCCGACCTCGCCCGCTGGACGCCGGTCAGATTGGACTTTTCCGGCCCCGCCCCGGCCGTCTTCTGGGCCGATCTCTCCGCAGAGCGCTTCGTCGAACCGTTCTTCGACCAGACTGTCGCGCGCTGGGCGTCCGGCCCGCGGGCCCGGCCTCTGGTCAAGACTGGGCTCGACGCGCTCGTCGCTCTTGATGCCGAACCGTCGCTCGAGCCGGCAGGCATGATATTTCACCTCTCGCGGTGCGGATCTACGCTCGTATCCCGACTCCTGGGCACTCTTCCCGGCGTCGTCGTCGCCGCCGAGCCGGCGCCGCTCAACGCACTGCTAGGGCTCAATCCCGATCGGGTCGACGAGGCCAGGCTGGTTGGGGTTGTGCAGCTTCTGGTGCGGGCGCTCGGCCGATGCCGGCACGGTGACGAACGGCGCCTGGTGCTCAAGTGCTCGAGCTGGAACATCCGCCGCCGGGCGGTGCTCGCCGCCGCCTTCCCCGAAACGCCTTGGATCTGGGTTCAGCGCGACCCCGCGCGCGTCCTGGCCTCACTCCTCGCCGAGCCGCCGGGCTGGCTCGGGCTCCAGGCCGCGCCCCAACGGGCAGCGCGGCGTTTCGGCCTGGATCCGGCCGCGGTCCCGGCCATGGGGCGTGCCGAGTTCGCGGCCCGCGCGCTCGGCGCAATGCTGGAGGCTGCCGCGACCGATCCGGCTCGGCGCCTCTGCATCGACCATGCCGACCTGCCCGCCGCGGTTTGGACGCTCGTGGCTGCCCATCTCGGGCTCGAGGCCGATCCTGCGGCAATCCAGCGCATGGTCGACGAGTCTCGGTTCTACTCCAAGGATCCAGCAGCCCGGATATTTACCGGCGATGCCCCGGAGGGCCGCCCGATGACCGACGCGATGCGGGAGGCTGCTCAGCGCTTCGCGGAGCCCGGCTATCGCGCGCTCGGGTCAGACAGATAGCGTGGCGGCCCGCTTCCTCGCGTGGCACCGTAGCGACGGTGGAATTTCTCTAATTGCCCGGTGGTGTCGACGAAACGGCGTCCGCCGGTCCAGAAAGGGTGCGAATCAGAGGTGACGTCAATCACCACAAGTGGATAGGTGCGCACGCCCTCCGGCGTCTGCCATTCGATGGTGCGTGAACTGCGTATTGTCGACCGGGTCAGAAACATGGCACCGGTAGACGCGTCTTGGAAGACGACCGGGTGGTAATCGGGGTGGATCGAGGGTTTCATCAGCGGTCTCCGTCCTGGGCGTGGTGGACAGGCGTGTCCTCAGCGGTTTCTGACGCGCCTGCGCAGGGGTCCTCGTGCCAGTCGCCGAACGGATCGTCGTAGTGGAGCCAGTCCTGCGGGAAGCGAAGCTCGTCGCCACTGAGCAGAGCGCCATCGAGGGCGTCGAGGATTTCGGCGGCGTCCGCGTTGTACACCAGCACGGTCATCGCAGTGTGCCGATCCCCGTGCCGCTCATCCCATGTCAGGTCGGCGAAGGCGCGTCGTTCTGCATCGATGTCAGCAAGCTCGGGACCTGTTAAGGCGGCTAGCCATTTCCCGGCTGAACTGACCCGTAAACCGCCCCCGGCCGATTCCAACCACATCGCCTGCTCTGGTTGGCTGGCCAGCCAGAGTCTGCCCCGGGTTCGAATCACGCCATCCAGCAACAGATCCAGACAGGCGTGCAGACGCCGCGGATGGAAGGGGCGTCGGGCATTGAACTCGACTAGTTTGACCGGACCGCTGGAATCCAGGGGTGGCTGTCCGGCCAGCAGCGGACCGTGCGGATCGTCGCTTTGGCCGCGCCGTGCATCGCTGAACAGATTGTCCAGAACGTCCTCGACGCCGTCAGCGCCCACATTGATACGCGCGCGCGGTGACAAACGGCGCAGCACGGCCGACACGATCGGATTAGCGTGGTTGAGCACGGCCACGTCGGCGAATTCGGCCTGGCCGACAACCACCTGGGCCTGGGTGCGCCCGTCGTTGAGTTGGGCGTCACCGAGCGCCTGGCTCAACCACACTGACGAATCGACACTGGTCACCACCGCGACGATCGATACATCAAGGGCCGCAGGTCCGTCCACGTAACCGGGTACCACGCGCACTCGGACATGGTTGATGGCCCAGCAGATCGGTTCGGGTTCCAGCCACGGGGCAAGGTGCACCACAATGCGCTCCACGTCGTCGCGGCGGTGCAACTTTCGCAGCAGCACCAGCAGGTCGTTGCGAATCGTGCACGACGCGCACCCGTTCACGAGTTCGAGCCCAGCCTCAGCGGTCGTCAACACCCCCTGTTGCAGGGTCACCATCGTTCGGCGTACCACGTGACCGTCGAAACGGTGCTCGACGACCAGTGTCCCGGGGGTGGGTAGCAGGGCCCCCACGATCGGATCGGTGTCCTGCTGGCCGGCGACCAGGATAACGGGCGTCCGCATCACCCTCCTTATTGGGAATCATTTTCATTAGAGCTGCCGCTACGGTACCGTGTGCGACAGAGCTTGTCGAAAATGATTTTCAATAAGGGTAGGCGGTCAAGGAGGGCTGCACTTTGTCTGCTCGCTGCCAAGTCACCGGCCGCGTACCGGGTTTCGGTAATGCGGTGTCGCACTCGCATCGCCGGACTCGTCGGCGCTGGTCACCCAACATCCAGCTCAAGACGTACTACCTGCCGTCGGAGGGCCGCCGGATCCGGCTGCGAGTCAGCGCAAAAGGCATCAAGGTCATCGACCGCGACGGCATCGAAGCCATCGTGGCACGGTTGCGCCGTGAGGGGCAGCGGATCTGATGGCACGCAACGATATCCGGCCCATCGTCAAGCTGCGCTCCACCGCAGGCACGGGCTACACCTACATCACCCGCAAGAACCGGCGCAACGACCCGGACCGGCTGGTGCTGCGTAAGTACGACCCAGTGATCCGCCGCCACGTCGATTTCCGCGAGGAGCGCTGAAGATGGCCAAGGAATCCAAGATAGTCAAAAACGAGCGCCGCCGCGCGATCGTGGCGCGCTACGCGCAACGCCGCGCTGAACTCAAAGAGATCATCCGATCACCGTCGAGCACGGGCGAGCGGCGCGCGGCGGCACAAAGCGAGTTGGCACGCCAGCCCCGCGACGCCAGCGCGGTGCGGTTGCGTAACCGCGACGCTGTCGACGGTCGTCCGCGCGGGCATCTGCGCAAATTCGGGCTGTCGAGGGTACGGGTCCGCCAATTGGCTCATAACGGGCAGCTGCCCGGCGTACGGAAGGCGAGTTGGTGATGGCCCCCAGCCGAAATGACATCATTGCCCTACCACGGACAGACCGCCGGCCGGGCAAAAGACATTGACTTCCCCGCGTCGCGCCACCGACCGCGCGTTCACCCTCGTCGTCTGTACCGCCTGTGCTCCCGAACACAACCTGTCGGTCATCGATGAACTACGTCCCACCATCCGACGCTGTCCACATGCGATGCTCGTCTCCGCGGCGTGCATACTCGGACCGCTCACCTGCGTGTCTCGCCCGAAGGGATGCGGTGCCATGGCCTTGGTGCAGCCCTGCACCAATGACCGGGTGCCCAGCGGGCCACCCCGATGGATCGGTCCCATCACCGACAACCTTGACGCAGCACTGCTGCGGGACTGGTTAGAGCAGGGGCAGTGGGAAGACACGCCCCTGCCAAGACAGCTCAGCAGGCATCATCTCTGGGTTCGCAGCGCCAGTCGAAGCAATTGAGATGTCGCATCGCCCAGCACTGAGTCTCGCGCCGTTGCGGGTTGCTAGTTGTCTTCGTTTCCCTCGGCACCGCTGCCTGGGTCCCAGGTACCGGGCATCATCGGCATCCGCGGGCCGCCGCCGAACTCATCACCGGCCAGCGTGGTCAAGCCCGCCGCCCGAGCGGCCGTTCCCTTGGCTGCAGTGCCGGCGAACCCTAGATTTCCGGCACCCTGATCCGACGCCACGGTCTGCCCGCCCGGTGGCGCGCCCCAGTCTGGGTCGACGTCGATATTCATATCCATGTACTCATCGGCATGCCCCAGCTGCCGAGCCCGTCGGCGTCGCCGTGCGGGCGCCGGCTCCCGCGCGGACGCTGCTGCTGCCACCGCCGCGGCGGCGGCGCGCTTCGGAGTCTTCCTTTTCGCGACGGCGCTTGAGCTGGCACTCATCCCCGAGCCGACCCCGATGCCGGGGGGCACCGCGTACGGGGGGACAAAACCCGCCGGAGCCGCGGGCGCAGGCGGTGGCGGTGCCGGGGCGGGAGGCGCCAGGGTGGGGGGGGCGGGCGTGGGCGCAGGCGCAGGCGCCGGCGCCGTCGCAGGCAGCCGGCGCGATGAAAGTCGGGGCCACCCCAACGACCGGCAACAATGCGGGCGCAGCCAGTGCCGGCGCGACAACAGGTTGAGGCAAGGCAGTCAAGCCGGCCAGCCCCGCCAGGCCCACTGCGCCCGCGGAGGAGAGCGCGGGCAGCGTCGCGACCGCCACCGCCGGGTTGGTGACTGTATAGGAGAGGACTTCTTCTATGTGGGTCGGGATATCGAAAAATTCCCAGCTGAAAAAATATTGAAAGGCCTCCACCGGATTTGTTCTAAGGTCTACCGTGAAGTTTTCAAAATCCTCAGTAAGTTCGAGGCTTCGAGCGACCCAAAACGACGCTTGGCCGGGATTCGTAAAGCTGTCGTAGGTGGCCCCATTGATGGTGCCGCCCGCAGGGTCCCAATTGATGCCGAAGTGCTGCAGGATGGGCGCCAGGAAGTTATCGAACGCATTGTCGATCGTCGGGTCGTGTGCAACTGGGCCATTTGAGATACCGAGGTTTTGCAGGAAATTTATGTACCCCTGCGGGAGCCCGAGCGGGTTGTCGGTCTGGCCATTGTTGAGCAGGATACTCGCGATCTGTTGCTGCAGCCCCAGCGGGTTTTGCAGGAACTGCTCGACCTGCTGCAGGAACCCCTGCCAGATGCCCTGCAGCAGGTTGTCCCCTTCCTGCAGCACGTCGGACGTCGACGACCCCGGATCGGCTGACGCGCCGGATTTCAGGATTTGCGGCGCCGGGGTGGTCTGCGGCGTCGCCGCCACCGCCGCGCTGGAGACGGCTTGATAAGTCGCCATCGTGGTGGCGGCCTGAATCCACATGCGCACATAGTCGGCCTCGTTGAGCGTGATCGGGATGGTGTTGAGCCCAAAGAAATTCGTGGCTAACAAGACTCCGTGAATGGCGTGGTTGGCGGCCAGCTCGACCAGCGTCGGCGTGGCCGCCAACGCCGCGGTGTAGGCCCCGGCCGCGGTCTCATCCTGGGCGGCCGCGGCCGCGCTGTTGGCGCTGGCCTGCATCAGCCATGCCACATACGGCCCATACGCGGCCACAAACGACTCCGCGCTCGGCCCCTCCCACGCGCCGGCCTGCACCGACGCCAGCAACGCGCTGAGCTCCTCTGCCACCGACGCGTATTCAGCACTCAACGAGTTCCACGCCCCCGCCGCCGCCAGCAACGGTCCCGGCCCCGGGCCGCTGCTCAGCAACGCCGAGTGCACCTCAGGCGGCGAAGCCATCCAGATCGGCGCCGTCATACGCACTCCTCGGGCTGGAGGGTTTACCAGACTTTCCCAGACCGACGTGAGCTTAATGAATATGATTGTCGTTATCAAGTCGACCTGCGAGTCGCTCGCCGAGGGCTTTAAACCAACGGACGGCCGGTCCTGATCCGGCGGTCCACATCCCACAGCAGGATGTTGAACGGGAATTGGCGGATAAATCGCGGCAGCAGCCGGTTCACGGTGCGCAACAACGGCATCAGCCGGTCGAAACGTCGTTGCCTGGCGGCGTCCCACGGCAACCGCATCTGGTCGCGGAATTGCTGCGGCAGAAACCCGGTGGTGATCAGCAGGGCAAAGCTGTCCGACAGACGCTGCAGTCGGCGCGGCAGCGCCACCCCCCGCACCCGGGCCGCCGCGATCGGATACAGATTAGTCGCGGACAGCGTCGTCGATGTGCACCTGGGACAGCGACTCCTGCCAGTATCGGTCGAACGCCGCCCGGTCGGCAATGGCGGTCGGCATCCTCGTCGTTGAGCTCGCCGACGAAAATGCGGTAGATATCCACCGCACCCTTGTACAGACACGCCCCGACCCACAGCTGCAGGTCGAGGTCGAACGCGTTGTACTGCACCGGGCTATCGGGGGTGGAGTAGACCTGCGCGTGAGCGCGATTCACCGCGCGACGGAAAGCCGCCTTCTGCGTATCGCTGCCGGCGGTGGCCACTGCGAGATAGGTGAACGTAGTGCGCGCCCGTTTGATCGGGTGCAGGTCGATGCGGCCGCTGTCGACCCGGCTCTCCATAACGCCGTAGCCGACGCCGGGTCGCGCCAACTGCATGATCACGTTGGCCGGGCCGGCCAACAGCGCCACACCCATCAAACCCTGGTCGATACCCCGCGCCCGCCCGCGCCGGGCCTGCTGCCGACGCGGCGGCTCGGCGATCGCCTCGTCAGTTGCCATCGAAGGACCTCCCGCCGCACCGGCCCGCTAATTGTGCGAACGCTTGTTTCCTGATACTGTCGGTGTCTTGCGCTGGTGTCAAGGTGGTGCCCATGAATGAGACGTCGAGCGTCCGGCCCTACCGCGGCGTCAAAGCCGCCGAGCGCCTGGCTGCACGCCGGAGTCGGCTACTGGCCGCCGGCCTCGACCTGCTGGGCGCAGAGCAGGACTTCGCCGCCCCGACCGTCCGTGGCGTTTGCCGCCAGGCTGGTCTGGCCGCCAGATACTTCTACGAAAGCTTCACCGATAAAGATGAATTCGTTGGCGCAGTCTTCGATTGGGTGGTCGCCGATCTGGCCGCTACCACCCAGGCCGCGGTGGCTACGGCACCGGTGTACGAGCAGACCCGAGCGGGTATGGCCAACATTGTGCGGACCATCGCGGGCGATACGCGAGTCGGACGCCTGCTGTTCAGCACCCAGTTGGCGGACCCCGTGATCGTGCGTAAACGCGCCGAATCCAGCGCACTGTTCGCCATCCTTTCCGGACAGGACGTCGGCAACATTCTGCACATCACAGCAAACGATCGCATCAAAGCGGCGGCGCACTTCGTCGTCGGCGGCGTCGGCCAAACCATCAGCGCCTGGCTGGCCGGCGACGTCCAGCTCGATCCCGACCAGCTCGTCGAACAACTGGCCGCACTGCTCGACGAACTCGCCGACCCAAAGCTGTATCACCTCACGGAAACAGCGGCAGCTGCCACAGCCGCATCCCCGGATCCAGCAGCCACAGACGCGTCATGGTGAGTCGCATAATGCGCCGCGCACCGGTGATCATGAAGATCGCCAACGGCACCTCGATCCCAAACGCCGTCACCACCGACAGCCAGATGTCATTGGGTCCCGCGGTCATGATGTCGAACCACGCATCGCAGGTCAGCAGCACCCCGGACGTAAAGGCCGCAAACAGCAGCACCTGGCGACGCAGGTATCCGAACACGGCCGTCGCCAACATGAACCCGACCAACAGAATGTCGAAGCCCAGCCAGGTGGCAGGCCAATTGTGGGCGACGTAATTCTCCGGCAGCGTCAGAGAGAGATATACCAGCCAGGGAATCATCGCGATCGAGCCACCGATCATCAGACTCAACCGGGTACGCCGCATCCGATCGAGTAGCACCGGGTCAATCATCTCGCTCAGCGGTTGCTCGATCCGGGTGATCAGCTCCCGCCGCTGCGCGGGCGTCAACGCCGCGATCTGCTCGTCGGTCAAAATGCTATCGGTCATCATGGGCATCCCCCGGCTCAGGCATGGTTTTGCCGATTAACGTGCGACCTCCGCCGGAGGTCGCCGGTCAGACGCGTTCTTAGGCACAGCCCTGGCGCCACCCTCAGTGAATTCCTTTACCCAGCAGGCGAATTCCAACGTGATGCCATCGGGATCCTGGAAGTAGAACGAGCGCACATAGACCCCGGGATGCACGGTCGCCGACACTTGCCGCTCGCTCTCGTCGTGGTTGAGCACCGGGCCGACCCGTACACCTTTATCTTTGAGCCGCTGCCGGTAGTCGGCGAACTTTTCGGCCGGCACGTGGAAGGCCAAATGATTCATGGTGCTCACCGCGCTGGTGATGTCCCCGATGCCCGGGATGGCAACAGGCGACGAGATGCCCGGTACCCGATCAGGTGCATCGGCGAACCAGAAGAACGCGACGCAGTCGCCGTTGCCCGCGTCGAAGAAGAAGTGCTGCCCCGCACCGCCGGGCAGATCGAGCGATTTGACCAGCGGCATGCCCAGGACGTTGGAATAAAAGTCCACCGTGCGCGCCATGTCCGAACACACCAGCGCCACATGGTTAATTCCGTCGAGGTCGAACTCTGTGTTGGTGCTGTGCGGCTTGATCATCTTGCGGCTCCCATCGGTCCCGGGGGACAGGCCGTGGCCAAGATCTAAATCTGAATCTAACATCAGATCTGCTCCAGGGGAGGTGCGCCAGGTGTCGACCGCGTTCGAACAGGCGCGCACCGGGGGGTTCTACTACGACGCCAAGGGGCACATTCCAGCAACGGGGACTCGTAAGGAGGTTCGCTGAATTGCCTCGTCATACCGGCGCCGCCGGGGTTATCCGCGAGTTCATCGGGCTGCCGTCGCCCTCCGGCGCGCGCGCCGGTGCCGGTGGACATCCGTGCCAGGGGCTATTCCACCGCGGCATGGGACGCAAGCCGAAGGTGGCGATGATCGCCACGCATTACCAGATCGACTTTTCCGAGCACTATCTCGCCGACTACATGGCCACCCGCGGCATCGGATTTCTCGGCTGGAACACCAGGTACCGCGGTTTCGAAAGCAACTTCCGGCTCGACCACGCGCTGGTCGACGTCGGTGTGGGGGTGCGCTGGCTGCGTGAGGTAGCGAACGTGGAAACGGTCGTGCTGCTCGGCAATTCGGGGGGCGGTTCGTTGATGGCCGCCTACCAGTCTCAGGCTGTCGACCCGAACGTGACTCCGCTGGAAGGGATGCGGCCTGCGGCGGGGGTGACCGAGTT
>JGI12631J13338_1000063_pt1 | contig 38188 bp, 31 predicted proteins | sample BlaSpr_A8_Ref_O1_FD_13338 | JGI IMG/M metagenome (IMG submission 13338) | reverse complement strand
CGCGGCCGAGACACCGACGGCCAAGCCTGCCGAGTCGTTCGTGTTCGAGCGGCCTATCCAGACCGTCGGCCGCCGCAAGGAGGCCGTGGTACGGGTGCGACTGGTGCCCGGCACCGGCAAGTTCGACCTCGACGGCCGCAGCTTGGAGGCCTACTTCCCCAATAAAGTGCACCAGCAGCTCATCAAGGCTCCGCTGGTCACTGTCGACCGGGCGGAAAGCTTCGACATCTTTGCTCACCTGCACGGTGGCGGCCCATCAGGCCAGGCGGGTGCGTTGCGCCTGGGCATCGCCCGGGCGTTGATTCTGGTATCGCCGGAGGACCGGCCCGCGCTGAAGAAGGCCGGGTTCCTCACCCGCGATCCGCGTGCCACCGAGCGCAAGAAGTACGGCCTGAAGAAGGCCCGTAAGGCCCCGCAGTACAGCAAGCGCTGATCAAGCGATCACTTTCTGGCCGCGACCGTGCATCTTTGAGCATCTCTGCGCTGTAGTTTTCGGCGTGTCGGCGCATAAAACTGCACGGTTGCGGTCACAAAGGAAGGTGCACTTTGTGCGCATGACGTCACCGTGAGAGGTTTGTCCGCATGGGTCGACTATTCGGCACCGATGGTGTTCGCGGCGTCGCCAATCGCGAGCTGACCGCTGAGCTGGCGCTGGCGCTGGGCGCCGCGGCGGCAAGGCGCCTGGCCAGCTCGGGCGAACCGGGCCGGCATGTTGCCGTGATCGGTCGCGATCCGCGGGCCAGCGGCGAGATGCTGGAGGCCGCGGTGATCGCCGGCCTGACCAGTCAGGGTGTCGACGCGCTGCGGGTCGGGGTGCTTCCCACCCCTGCGGTGGCGTATCTGACCGGTGCCTACGACGCGGACTTCGGGGTGATGATCTCGGCGTCGCACAACCCGATGCCCGACAACGGCATCAAGATCTTCGGTCCCGGCGGCCACAAACTGGACGACGACACCGAGGATCAGATCGAAGAACTGGTTGCGGCCGGACCCGGCTTGCGCCCAGTGGGCGCCGGGATCGGCCGTCTCATCGACGCTGAGGATGCAGCGGAGCGCTACCTGCACCATGTGGGTAAGGCCAGCACCGTCCGGCTCGACGGCCTGACCGTGGTCGTGGACTGCGCTCATGGCGCCGCGTCTGCGGCGGCACCGCGCGCCTACCACGCGGCCGGTGCCCAGGTCATCGCGATCAACGCCGAGCCCGACGGGCTCAACATCAACGACGGGTGCGGATCGACGCACCTGGATTCGCTGCGGTCAGCGGTGCTTGCCCACCGTGCCGACCTGGGCCTGGCGCACGACGGCGATGCCGACCGGTGCCTGGCAGTGGATGCCAACGGGGAACTCGTCGACGGCGACGCCATCATGGTCGTGCTCGCGCTGGCGATGCGGGAGGTCGGCGAACTGGCTTCCGACACGCTGGTGACCACCGTGATGAGCAACCTCGGGCTGCACCTGGCCATGCGCTCGGCCGGCGTCACAGTCCGCACGACCGCCGTCGGTGACCGCTACGTCCTCGAGGAGTTACGAACCGGCGACTACAGCCTCGGCGGCGAGCAATCTGGCCATATCGTGATGCCCGCGCTGGGCTCCACCGGCGACGGCATCGTAACGGGGTTGCGATTGATGGCGCGCATGGCGCAGACGGGCTCGTCACTGGCCGTCCTCGCCTCGGCGATGCAGTCGTTGCCGCAGGTGCTCATCAACGTCGAGGTTGCTGACAAGGCGACTGCGGCTGCGGCTCCGTCGGTACAGACCGCGGTCGATGAGGCCGAGGCCGAGCTGGGTGACACCGGTCGGATCCTGTTGCGCCCCTCGGGAACTGAGCCAATGATCCGGGTCATGGTGGAAGCGCCCGACGAAGACGTCGCTCAGCTGGTGGCTACTCGAGTCGCCGCAGCGGTGAGTACCCAGAGCTGATCCGAGCCGGAACCGCCAGCCGGTGCCGGTCGTCAGATTAGGCATGAGATCTGTTAGTCGTGAACGCACTTTTACCCGTACCAGGGTCGACGTCGCGGCGGTGTACGCGGTCGCTGACCAGTTGAGCGCTGCCGCCGAAATCATCGACGGCGCCTTGACCGAGCACCTGGCGAGGCTGTCCTTTAGTGGGGCCAGCGCCGGCCGGGCGCATACCGCACGCGGCGACACGTTGCGCGGCGCGTTGGAGCGGCTGGCGGTTGAGTTGTCGCAGTGGTCACGGGCAACCACCGAGATCAGTTCCGCTCTGCGGGCCGGCGCCGACCGCTACGCCGATGCCGAACTGTATGCCGCGGCGCGGATCGCCTGATCGTGGCCGACCGGCTAGATGTCGCCGAGCGCCTGGCTGAGGGCCGGGTTGCCGTCGAGCGCACGCAAGGTTACGTACGCGGCTGCCAGGCGCTCGGCTACCAACATCCCGACCTGACATCGCACCCCTCCCAGATCCGCGATTGGTACGACAGCGAAGAGGGCCTGGACCTTCGCGCGCTCGACAACGACTGCGCAAAGCTGCGGGCGGCGGGCGCCGCGGCCTCCGACGCTCTGCAGATGCAGCATGCCCAGCTCACCGAGCTGGCGGCGGCATGGACGGGGCCGAGCGCGGACTCCGCGCTCCGATTTCTGGAACGCCATTGCGACGCCGGAAGCGCGGTGGCCAACGAAGTCCGCGCGGCGGCCCAGCGGTGCGAGTCGCTGCGCGACAACCTTTGGTTCCTGGTGGACTCAAAGGCCGCGACGGCCATCGCGATCGACGATCGCACTTTGGCGCAGAGATCGGCGTGGCTGGCCGCCGCCGATACGGTCACGACCGGGGTGGGGGATCGGCCGACCGCCGAGGACGTGGTCCAGCAACAGATAAAGCCGTACGTGGACGACGATATTCGCAACGATTGGCTCAACACCATGCGCTCGACGCTGGACGGCGTGGCGACGTCCTATGACATGGTCACCGACCGGATGGCCGCCACGTTGGCGGCGCAGTTCGAGTTTCCCGGTGATCTTGGGCTCGGCTGCCAAACGTTGCAGCCAGGCGGGTCGTGCCCCCCGGTAGCCCCAGCGCCGGTCGCGCCTGCGGCTGCCTATCCTAGCCTTCCGGCAGATCCCGCGCCGGCGACAAACCCATCGACCTCAGCGCCGCCGCAGTCGCCGCTCGCACCGTCGGAATTGGGAACCGCGCTGGGTGATGCGTCGGCCATACCCACAGCCGGCGGGGATCCCGGTGGTCTGGGTGGCGGATTGAGTGGTCCTAGCGGTCTCGGCGGACTCGCCAGCCGGATCGTCGATGCGATGGGTGGTTTGCTGGGTTCGGCGGTTGACCCGCTCACCGATCCGTCGAATTTTGACGATCCACCGGGCACCAAGGATCCTTTCGACGAGCATGCTGACGACGAGGATGCTGACGACGATCAGGACGCTGACGACAAGCCCGATGCCAAGGCTGACGACCCTGACGACCCTGACGAGGCCCAAGAGGCCGAAGAGCCCGAAGAGCCCGAGCTCGCGGAGGCGGCTGCACCGGGGAACGCGCCGCCGGATGACGTGCCGCCGCCGGGTGACGTGCCGCCGCCGGGTGACGTGCCGCCGACCGGCGGAGCGGTGCCACAGGTGAACGGGTCGCCGCCCAACCCGTCGAATGGATCAACGCCGTGTGAGATCGCCGCAGACGAGCTTCCCCAGGCAGGGCAGTGACAGGTCAGGCAGTCCGCAGTTCAAGTACTTCCTCGACATAGCGCACGGATTCGCCGGGGTCGGCCGCCACTGGGCTCACCAAAAGCGTTGTCACGCCGGCCTCATTGAACGCGGCCAGGCGTTCGGCGATGAATCCGCGTGGGCCGACCAGCGAGATCCCACGCACCAAGTCGTCGGGCACCGCGTCCGTGGCCTCCCGCTTCCGGCCGGCCAGGTACAGCTCCTGAATCCGGTCGGCTACCTCGCCGAACCCATAGCGTGTCGCCAGGCTGTGGTAGAAGTTACGGCCCTTGGCGCCCATACCGCCGATATAGAGGGCCAGCTGCGGTTTGACCCATGCCAGCCGTTCATCGACGTCATCTCCGATGGCCACCGACGCGTGCACCATAACGTCTAGCGGGCCCAGTGCGGGATCCCGTTTGGCGGCGCCGGCCGCCAGCGCCGCACCCCAGACCGAGTCGGCTTTCTCCGGGTGGTAGAAGACCGGCTGCCAGCCCTCGGCGATCTCGGCGGTGAGCTCGACGTTCTTCGGCCCCAGCGCCGCGATCGTTATCGGAATGCATTCGCGTACAGGGTGATTGATGAGCGCAAGGGGTTTGCCCAGACCTGTCCCGCGATCCGCGGGCAATGGGACCTGATAGTGCTTGCCGTCATATTGCACCCGTTCCCGGCGCCACACCTGTCGACAGATCTCCACAATCTCGCGGGTACGGCCTATCGGCGCGTCGAACTCGACGCCGTGAAAGCCCTCTATCACCTGCGGTCCGGACGTGCCGATCCCAAGGCGGAATCGACCGTCGGATACGAAGTCCAAGCCCGCGGCGGTCATCGCCAACAGCGACGGCGTCCGGATATAGATGGGTAACACCCCAGACGCCAATTCGACGGTGCTGGTCTTGGCGGCCAGATACCCCAATTGGCTGACGGCGTCGAACGAATACGCCTCGGCCACCGCCGCGACGTCGATGCCGGCCTTCTCGAGTTCGACGATTCGGTCGACGGCTTCGTGAAAGCCGCCCGAGTAATCCAGGGCGATCCCGATTCGCATCAACGATATTTATCACGACGATTATGGCGCGCCGACGGTGCGGTCGGTTGCGTGGGCTAGAGCGGCTCGACGCTGACCTTTTACTTCAGTAGCGCGACGATCTTCTCCTCCGGGGCGACCGGCGGCGCCTCAGGGTCCACCGGGACCGTCTTGGGCAAGTCCACGTCCGGATTGGCGAAGTCGCGATAAGCCTTGTCGCCGCCGAGCACGAAGAGCAGGTACCCGGTCAGCAGCGCCCGAACCGATCGCTGCGTGCGCCGGTGCGGGCCGGCCAGCCCGACCACCTGGCTCAGTCGCCGGCCCTCAATCAAGCCGCCCGGCTCGGCTTTGCTGACGATGCGTAGCGTGGCGGTCTGCCAGGCGCGGGAAAGCGACAGGGCGTTGGAATTCAGCGTCTTCGGATCTTTCGGTGCGGTGAAAATCAGCCCCGGGACNTTCAGTGTCACGGCCGGCTGCTCGGCTGGGGGACTCGTAATGGTCGGGAAGATTGCGGCCACGGCTNCTGGTTTGGCCGGCATGCCGGCCGCGGCGAACACGGCGGCTGAGCCGCCGAAACCGTGGCCTACCACGCCGAGCTTGGCGGGGTGCACGCTGATGTTGCCGGGCCCGAGCCGCACCCCCGCGACGATGTCGAGGGCGGTGCCCAGGTCGAAGGCCAAGTTGAGCACCGAAGGTGCCAGACCTCGCTGAGTGTCGGGAGCGCCGGCCACTATGCCCCACGACGCCAAATGCTCCAGCAGACCCGAATAGCGGGCGGTAGGGGTGAGCCAATCGTGACCGAAAGCGATGCCGGGCAGGTTCAGTCCCGCTTCCGGCGTGTACACCACCCCTGGCAAACCGGCAAAGGCCAGGTCACCTCGCAAAACCCGGTGCGGGCCACGGCGGCCGAGGGCGGCGACGAGCTTGCGAATGCGGGCCACGCGTCGACGTTAGCGCACCGTCTTTGCCCGGTCGGCAGAACAGTGCTCAACCGCCGCGGCGGAGCGCGCGTATCCCCCGGCCTCCCGCTAAGCCGTGACCTGTATCAGCCCCGCCCGCCAAAGTACTGCGTACACGTGGCGCAGCGGAATGCTCAGCAAACGAGCAGTTACGTCCAGCATCGGGTCGCCCGTTGGGGTCGGCGGCTGATGCAGCCGCTTCAGTGACTGCTTTGGCGCGGGCGCCAACGTCAGCCTCGGCGCGGGCGGGGTTGTCACCGTCACCACATCGTCGTACAGAACAGCAGTCATGATTCCCTCCTGGAAGATGGCGCGGCCGGCGAGATCAAAAGGCATCCTTTTCCCATGCGGCCTGCTCGCGAGTCTTGAATTAACATTTATTGAACATTGGCTGAACCCGGCGCCGAGTTTCGCGACCGACATTGTCGAGTTGCTTGTTCGGATGCATTTGCGCGTTGTGGAATATTTGCGCTAGTGGAATCCGTGGCACGCACCCAAACGCGGTTACCGGGTGGCTGGACTATCGGCATTGATGTCTGCTGAAAGGGCTGATGGCAAAACAGCTACGCGGTTTTGCAGCGATCACCGGGCACGGCGAAACTCTTGATCTGTAGCATAATTCGCCTGTGGCGGTTGCTCCAAAACCTCGTACAGTCGTGATCAGGCGATCGTCAACAACGTAGTCCTTTCCGCTGGCTCCGGTACCGTCTTCCCGCTTGCGGGCCTCGTATTCACATGACGGTTCGGGGATTGCCAGCTTTACCGATATCCTGAGCATATGTGCACTCACTGTTGGTGCAATGAAGCAAACGAAAACGTCAGAAATACATCAGGTGACAAGAGTTTCCGTTCAATGGGAACTTGATATGAATAGCAATGGATCCGGACCGCATCACCCGCCGGGTGCGCTCCTGGCGGACCCCGAGTAGGAGGCGTCGAACGTCGAGGCGTTGGGCAATTTCGCCCGATCAGGCCCGACGATTCGACGTTCGGCGCGGACGTCGGGCGGTTGCCCTTGCACTACCCTGATCAGAATGTGCGGAATCGTCGGCTATGTCGGGCAGCGCCCTGCCTGCGAAGTCGTCATGGACGCGCTGCGCCGGATGGAGTACCGCGGCTACGACTCGTCGGGAATCGCACTAGTCGACGGCACCGGCAAACTCACCATACGTCGTCGTGCCGGCCGGTTGGCCAAGCTGGAGGAGGCGCTGGCTGACATGGCGCCGGCCGCGCTGGCCGGCAGCACCGGCCTGGGCCACACCCGCTGGGCCACCCACGGTCGCCCCACCGACCGCAACGCGCACCCACACCGCGACGCCGCCGGCAAGATCGCCGTCATCCACAACGGCATCATCGAGAACTTCCCGGCCCTGCGCCAGGAGCTGGAGACAGCCGGCGTGGAGTTTGCCAGCGACACCGACACCGAGGTCGCGGTACACCTGGTGGCGCGGGCGTATCAGCATGGGGAGACGGCCGGTGATTTCGCCGGTTCGGTGCTGGCTGTGCTACGCCGGTTGGAAGGCCACTTCACCCTGGTGTTCGCCAACGCCGATGAGCCCGGCACCATCGTCGCCGCCCGCCGGTCGACTCCGCTGGTGCTCGGGATCGGCGACGGCGAGATGTTCGTCGGCTCCGATGTCGCCGCATTCATCGAGCACACCCGCGACGCGGTTGAACTCGGCCAGGACCAGGCCGTGGTGATCACCGCCGACGGCTACCGCATCAGCGACTTCGACGGCAACGAAGATGTCGAATACAGCGAGTTTCACATCGACTGGGACCTCGCCGCCGCCGAAAAGGGCGGCTACGAGTACTTCATGCTCAAGGAGATCGCCGAGCAGCCCGCCGCGGTGGCTGACACCCTGCTCGGGCATTTCGTCAACGGCCGGATCGTGCTCGACGAAAACCGGCTCTCCGACCAGGAACTGCGCGAGGTCGACAAGGTATTCGTGGTCGCCTGCGGCACCGCGTATCACTCCGGGCTGCTCGCGAAGTACGCGATCGAGCACTGGACGCGGCTGCCGGTGGAAGTGGAGCTCGCCAGCGAATTCCGCTACCGCGACCCGGTGCTGGACCGCAGCACGCTGGTGGTCGCCATTTCGCAGTCCGGTGAAACCGCCGACACTCTGGAAGCGGTCCGGCACGCCAAGGAGCAGAAAGCCAAAGTGCTGGCGATCTGCAACACCAACGGCTCCCAGATCCCGCGCGAATGCGACGCGGTGCTCTACACCCGCGCCGGTCCGGAGATCGGCGTGGCCTCAACGAAGACGTTCCTCGCGCAGGTTACCGCCAATTACCTGGTCGGGCTGGCGCTGGCGCAGGCCCGCGGCACCAAGTACCCCGATGAGGTCGAGCGTGAGTACCGCGAGCTGGAAGGCATGCCAGACCTGGTGGCCCGGGTGCTCGCGACGATCGAACCGGTTGCCACCCTGGCCCAGCAATTCGCGCAGTCCTCGACCGTGCTTTTCCTGGGTCGCCATGTCGGCTACCCGGTGGCGCTGGAAGGCGCGTTGAAACTCAAAGAACTGGCCTACATGCACGCCGAAGGGTTTGCCGCCGGCGAACTCAAGCACGGTCCGATCGCGTTGATCGAAGACGACCTGCCGGTGATCGTCGTCATGCCCTCACCCAAGGGGTCGGCCGTTCTGCATACCAAGCTGCTGTCCAATATCCGGGAGATCCAGGCCCGCGGCGCGGTGACCATTGTGATCGCCGAAGAAGGCGACGACACCGTGCGGCCCTATGCCGATCATTTGATCGAAATCCCTGCAGTGTCAACGTTGTTCCAGCCGCTGCTGTCGACCATTCCGCTGCAGGTGTTCGCCGCGTCGGTCGCGCAGGCCCGCGGATACGACGTCGACAAGCCGCGAAACCTGGCCAAGTCCGTCACGGTCGAGTAGCCGGCGATTCTCCGGCCTCAAGGCGTCCGGCCCACATCTGGCGGTACTACTATCTCTGGGCGGGAACGCAAGCGGGTCAGGAGCCGTCGCTTATGAGATTCGGCATCATCGGTCTTGTGGCCTTCATTGGGGCATACGTCGCCTCGATTTTGCTGTATGTCAACGGCGGTATGGGCCACCCACATCAGATCGCTGAAAGTTCGGTGGCGGGCGACGGGACTACGGTGACCGTCGATATCGAAGAAATCCAGTCGGACAACAGCGTGCTTGTTGCCAACCTCACCATTTCACCCGGACGTGCACTGCTGGATCCGCTAACCCACAATCTCAGGGAAGACCTCAGTGTCGTCGTCACGTCCGTGGTTACGGCCGGCAAGCGCACGTGGCCGAAGGGCACGCTGCCCGATGTTTTTCGTGTTTCGCTCACTCTTGCCGGTGACGTCGCGGATTGGCCCCTCGATCGCTACCGTTCGGGGCCGATCAAGGTCGACCTCTTCTCCGGCGCTGCGCGAGTGCCGGAACGAGCCACGGTGACGTTGGTCGACCGTCTGCTCGGCTGGAAAGTCGACGTGGCTCCCGTCGGCAAAGCCGATGCGCTCGAACCGTATCGAGTGGACCTGTACCGATCGCAAAGCACCGTGGCGTTCGGCGTCGTCATGCTCGGTGTTCTTATCGCGCTTGCCGGCCTGGCCCTGTTCGTCGCGGTTCAGACGGTGCGTGACCGGCGAAAATTCCAGCCGCCGATGACAACGTGGTACGCCGCGATGCTCTTTGCGGTGATGCCGCTGCGAAATGCGCTTCCCGACTCGCCTCCCTTCGGAAGCTGGATTGATATCACAGTCGTCATCTGGGTGATCGTCGTGTTGGTGATCTCGATGGCGCTCTATATCTCCTGCTGGTGGCGGCACCTGAGACCCGACGAGCCAACCTGACACATTCGCCGAATATGTACGGTGCAACGCCGGGCGTGCAAAGGTTGACGCCGTGGGGAATGCATCGGAGCCGACACGACTGCGAACCTCGGGGCTGGCGGTACGGCATTTCGTCGTCGGCGCGCCGTTGACGTACTCGTGGCTGGCCGTACTGGGTGTCACGACGATTATTCAGCGCAACGTCCCCAAGCGGGAATTGCACACGCTTGTCCTCGATGACTCCACCAACATCAAGCACTTGGCACGGGATCCGCTGGAAGTACTGTTCAACAGCTTGCTGTGGATCGACGGCCGATTTTGGTGGCCATACCTTCTGCTGTTCACCTTGTTCCTTGCGCCGGCCGAACACTGGCTTGGCCAGCTGCGTTGGCTCACTGTGGGATTGAGTGCCCATATCATTGCCACGTACATCAGCGAGGGGCTGCTCTTCGTCGCGATCCGTTATCACGACGCGCCTGAGCGGCTGGTGCAGGCTCGTGACATCGGGGTCAGCTATTTCCTGGTCGGGGTGATTGCTGTGCTGGCTTATCGCATCGCGCGACCGTGGCGCTGGGGCTATCTCGGGGTACTGTTCGTCATCTTCGGCTTTCCGCTGATCACGATGGACCGGGAACTGAACTTCACCGCGATCGGTCACTTCGCGTCGATCCTCATCGGGCTCTGCTTCTACCCGATGACCCGCGAGCGCAGACGCCAGCCGTGGACTCCAGCGAATCTCAGAACCGCTTTTCGGCGACTCGGTTCCCGCGAGCCGTCAGCCTGATAGTGCTCCCGCGAACATGTGACTGTGTGCTGCCGCACTACTACGCCAATACGCGATTTGCGCAGCCGCCGCGATCAGCGGTTAACGTGAATGTAACCACCCGCCCATAACGTGGCGGGATGCGACACGTGTCGCCGCGAACGCTGGGCGCAGAGGAGGAGTTTCACCTTGTCGATCTCAAGACAAGGCGACTCACAGCCCGTGCCCCCGAACTGCTGGCCGAGCTGAGCGCACAATACGTCGCCGAGCTGCAACGCTGCGTTGTCGAAACGAACACCGGGGTAGTCGATTCGCTCGAGGGTTTGCGCGACGAACTTGCCCACGACCGCCGGGTCTTGATAGCGACCGCGGCCGAACTGGGCATCGGTGTGGTCGCCGCGGGAACCGTGCCGCTGGCGGTGCCGGCCGAAATGCACGTGACCAAGACACCGCGCTACCGGCAAATGCTCGCCGACTACCAACTGCTGGCCCGCGAGCAGCTGATTTGCGGCACCCAGGTACACGTCGGTGTCGCCGACCGCGACGAAGCGGTCGAGGTTGCCCACCGGGTGGCCGCTTACTTGTCAGCTCTGCTCGCTTTGTCTGCCAGCTCGCCATTCGCGTCGGACGGGTCCGACACTGGCTACTCGAGCATGCGCACGCTGGTCTGGCAACGTTGGCCGACGACCGGCCCGGCCGCTCCGGTGCAATCGGCGGAAGAATACGACGACCTGGTCGGCGAGCTGGTGGCCAGCGGAGTCATCACCGACGCCGGGATGGTCTACTTCGACGTCCGTCCGTCGAACTCCGCGCCGACAGTGGAGCTGCGGGTGTGCGACAGCTGCCCGTCCCTGGACACCGTCGTGCTGATCGCCGGGCTGTTCCGGGCTCTGGTCGAGCGTGAACTCGCGGCCCTGCGAGCCGGCGCTCGCGGGAGGATCCTGTCCCCGGTGCTGGGCCGGGCCGCGCTGTGGCGGGCCGCCCGATCGGGATTGGAGGGCGAGCTGGTCGACGTCAGCGGCCCGGTCAGCCGTCCGGCGTCGGAGGTGGTCAGCGAGCTGGTCCACTCGCTACGCCCGCAACTGGAAGAAAGTGGCGATTGGGACACCGTAAGCGAGTTGACCCGTCAAGCACTGATCGCGGGCACGTCGTCGGCGCGGCAACGGCGGGCACTGCGCCGGCGCGGGCGTCTCACCGACGTGGTCGACCAGCTGATCGCCGAGACCGCCGGCCGCGCAACGACCACCGCGATCGTCGGCGGCGACGACCCGACCCTGCTGTTCGGCTACCAGCCCGGCAGCAAACCGATAGTCAGCACGGCCGGTGGCGACCTCGACGACGGCTATGACGAAGCGGTCGATGCCGACGGTCAGCCAAGGCAGCCCTATCGGACGGTCCTCGCCACCATTGCCCAGCTCGGTGCGGCCCAGTTGCGGTCTCGGGAAGCCGACATCGAGCAGGAGCAGCGCTCCGACAACATCACCTTTCGCGTTACCGGTCAGAGCCGTGCCCAACTCTTCCCGGTCGACCTGGTACCGCGCATGGTGACCGCGCAGGAGTGGGCGCAGCTGTCCGAAGGCCTGGCTCAGCGGGCGCGCGCGCTGGACGCATTCCTTCGCGACATCTACTCCGAGCAGGCGATTGTCGCCGACGGCATCATCGGCCTCCAGGCCCTCGACCGGGCCCCAGGCTTCCGCTCGACGGGCCGCCTCGCCGGCAACACGGTCCGAGCGCATATCAGCGGCACCGACATCGTGTGCGACCGTGCCGGTGGTTGGATGGCGCTTGAAGACAATCTGCGAGTGCCGTCGGGCCTCGCGTACGCGATCGTCAACCACCGGTTGCTGAGCAAGCACATCCCCGAGCTGCAGTCGCCCCTCGCAATCCAGGACGCCGGCCAAGCATCTGAAATGCTCCTCGAAACTTTGCGTGCAGCGGCACCGGTGCACGCGCCCGACGACCCTACAGTGGTGCTGCTGTCGGCCGGCTGGGAAGACTCCGCATGGTTCGAACACACCTTTCTGGCTGAGGAAATGGCGGTCGCGTTAGTGCAGCCGTCGGACTTGTCGGTGCGCGACGGAAACCTGGTACACAACATCGGTTCAAACGTCCGACGCATCGACGTCGTATATGCGCGGATGGACGAGGACATGCTGCTGTCTTCCACCGGATACGACGGCGCGCCACTGCGGCCCGGCCTGCTTGGCGCGATCGCCGCCGGCAATCTCACCATTGCCAATGCCCTCGCCAACGGAGTGGCCGACGACAAGGCGATCTACGCTTACGTCCCAGCCATGATCGAGTACTACTTCGGCGAAAAACCTCAGTTGGCTCAGGTGCCGACCTGGATCTGCGCGGAGCGCGAACAACGTGACTACGTGCTGGCCAACCTTGGCGACCTGGTGGTGAAACCCATCGACGGGTTAGGCGGCAGCGGTGTCCTGATCGGGCCGGAAGCCTCCGAGGCGGCGCTGGATGCGCGCCGGCGGGAGCTGGAAACTCAACCGGAGCGATTTATCGCCCAGGAGGCGGTCAACCTGTCCACCCATCCCACTTTCGACGGTGACGGCCTATACCCTCATCACGTCGACCTGCGCGTGTTCGTCCATCTTCGGGCCCTGGCGAGCGATTCGGTATCGGCGCACGTGATGCCTGCGGCGTTGACGCGAGTAGCCAGCCGAGGGTCGCGGATCGTCAACTCGTCGTCCGGCGGAGGCAGTAAGGACACCTGGATTCTTAGCGGCGCAAGCGGTGGCGAAGGTTAGCGAGGAGACATGTGCGGTATCTGCGGTGAGATCCGCTGGGACGGCCAGCCAGCGGATCTCGGCGCGGTCGCCCGGATGACCGGTGCAATGACCTCGCGCGGACCGGACGCCGACGGGGTGGTGGCCCACGGTCCCGTGGCACTGGGGCATCGGAGATTATCGATCATCGACCTGTCCGCCCGCGGCGCCCAGCCGATGGTCGACGCTGATCTTGGGTTGACGTTGGTGTTCAACGGCTGCATCTACAACTACAAGGAGCTGCGTAAGCAACTTCAAGCCGACGGGTACCGCTTCTTCTCGACCGCCGACAGCGAGGTCGTGATCAAGGCGTTCCACAAATGGGGCGTGCACTGCGTCGACCGGTTCAAGGGAATGTTCGCGTTCGCCATCGCCGACCGGGACACCGGGGTGGTGACGCTGGCACGGGACCGACTGGGCATAAAGCCGCTCTATGTTGCCTCTTCGCCCGGTCGGGTACGGTTCGCATCCACGGTGCGTGCACTGCTCGACGCCGGCGGCGTGGACACCGAATTGGATCGCGAGGCGCTGCACCACTACATGACCTTCCACTCCGTCGTGCCGGCGCCGCTCACAATCTACCGCGGTGTGCGCAAGCTGCCGCCGGCATCGGTGCGGGTGATCCAGCCCGACGGTTCACACACCGACACCGTGTACTGGACACCGGGGTTCGGCCGCAACCCCGCCAAAGCGACTTGGTCGACCGGCGACTGGGAGGCTGCGCTGATGGACGCACTGCGCACCGCCGTGAAACGCCGGATGGTCGCCGACGTGCCCGTGGGCGTGCTGCTGTCGGGCGGCATCGACTCCTCGATCGTGGTGGCACTGCTGGCAGAGCAGGGCCAGCACGGGTTGGCCACCTTCAGTATCGGTTTCGACTCAGCCGGCGGCGAATCCGGCGACGAGTACTTCTATTCCGACTTGATCGCCAAGACCTTCGACACCGACCACCACAAGATCCACATCGACGGATCACGGCTGTTGCCCGCGGTGCCGAAAACCATTGCCGCGATGAGCGAACCGATGGTCAGCCACGACTGCGTGGCCTTCTACCTGCTATCGGAGGAGGTTAGTCGGTCGGTGAAGGTGGTGCAGTCCGGACAGGGCGCCGATGAGATTCTGGCCGGCTACGACTGGTACCCACCGCTGGCCAATGTCGCCCGCGAGCAGACCACCGAGGCCTACGCCAAGGTGTTCTTCGACCGCAGCCACAGCGATGTGCTTTCAATCTTCGCTCCCGAGTACGGGATTGACGTCGACGTGAGCCGCGAGTTCGCGTCCGCCCATCAGGCTGCGCCCGGCGCCGATTCCGCGGTGGACGCGGCGCTGCGCCTAGATACCCAGGTGATGCTGGTCGACGACCCGGTCAAACGCGTCGACAACATGACGATGGCGTGGGGGCTGGAGGCGCGCGTGCCGTTCCTCGACCACGATTTCGTCGAGCTTGCGGCCTCCTGCCCGCCCGAGCTGAAGCTGGCCTCGGATGGCAAGGGTGTGCTCAAGGACGCGTCGCGGGCATTCCTGCCGCCGGAGGTGGTCGACCGGACCAAGGGCTACTTCCCGGTGCCAGGGATCCGCCATTTGCACGGCGAGGTGTTCGACATGGTGCGCGATGCGCTCACCAACGATGCGGCACGCACCCGCGGGCTGTATCGCCCCGACACCGTCAAAGCCCTGCTGGCCGCGCCGAACCAGACACGGACCACGCTGGGCTCAAACGCGTTGTGGCAACTCGCGGTGCTCGAGATGTGGCTGCAGAGCATGGAGGGCTGAGGCGATGGGGCAGGTGCGCGCAATCTACGGCGCGTCGCTGTCCCCGGACGCGACGGCGTTCGCGCACCTGATCGACGACGGCGGTTATCCCCGTGCCGTGCAGCGCTTTCTACGTGGCTGGCGGGCCAGCTCGTCGCGGGACGTCGAACTACCGGTGGAGGGCCCGGTTTCCCGTGTCATCCACTCTGCGGACGGTCAGTGGCTGGCGTGCGAGGTGGCTCCCAGTGGCGGCACCCGCAGCCAGATCTGGGTCGTCACCACCGATCCCGATGACAGGATGGCCCGTCGCATCGACGGAGAACACACCGGGACCGCTGAGCTGATCGGCTGGGACGGCACCCGCGTCGCCGCGATCCTGACCGGTGAAGACGGGGTAGGGCAGTCCTGTCTGATCGATCCGGCCGACGGCCATTGCATCGTGCTCGACCGCCGATCCGGCGGCCGACTGGTCGATGCCTGGGCCGGAGCGTCGCTGGTCCGGGTCGGGCCGCGCGGCTACCACGAACTGATAATGCTGCACGGCCAGACCGAAATCGCTTTACTGCCATCCGACCCCGGGTCCACGACGGCCGACGGCGTGATCCTCGACGATCACCATCCGCGCCGCGTCCGCTCCGGCCCGTCCGGCGACCTGGCCGAGCTGTACTACCCGGCCAAGACCTACGGGGTCAACGGGAACCGCGGATACGTGCGGGCGCTGATCCGCAGTGACAATGGCTGCGAGCATGCCCGGCTGCTGGAAGTGACCGCCACGCACGACGGTGTCAGCTATTACGTAGTCGCCGAACGCCCGGACTGTGAACTTGACGCATTTGCTATCAGTGACGATCTGTCCACCGTCGCATTGCTTTGGAACCTGCAGGGCCGCAGCGAGTTGCAGATTCTCGAATACTCCGACAACACGCTGACCGAACCGATCCCGCTGCCGGGCCTGGTCGCAAGCCAGTTGTCCGTCAGCGCCGGTGGCTCCATGGTGGCGATGACCGTCGAAGGGCCGTCGGCGCCCCGCACCGTCGAGCTGGTCGACCCCCGCTCGCGGCAATGGGAACCGATCGACCGCGAACCCAGTCGCGGCCCGGTCATCCCCGGGTTCTCTGCCGGGACCGTGCCGGAGACGATCACCGCACGCGACGGACTGAACCTGAATGCATGGCTGTACCGGCCGGCGCCGGGAAGCGGCGGCGGCGCGGTGATCTACCTACACGGCGGTCCGGAAGGCCAGGCCCGGCCTGGCTACAACGAGATCTTCGCGCGGCTGGTCAATGACGGGATCAGCGTGCTGGCACCGAATGTCCGCGGCTCCGGCGGGTTCGGCCGGACGTTTGTGCACGCCGACGACAAGGAGAAACGTTTCGCCGCTATCGAAGACGTCGCCGACTGTGTGCGTTTCCTGGTGGACAACGACCTGGCTGACCCGGCGCGCATTGCCTGCGCCGGCTGGTCTTATGGCGGCTTTCTGACGATGGCGGCCTTGACGTTTCACCCCGCATTGTTCGCGGCGGGCATCAGCGTCTGCGGGATGAGTGACCTCACGACGTTCTACCGCCACACTGAGGCGTGGATCGCCGACGCGGCATATCCGAAGTATGGCCACCCCGTCAACGATCGCGATCTGCTCGAGCGATTGTCGCCGTTGCGCCGGGTAGACGCGTTGACCGCGCCGCTGCTAGTGGTGCACGGGGCCAACGACACCAACGTGCCAGTCAGTGAATCTGAGCAGATCGTCGACGCGTTGCGCGGGGCCGGCCGCGACGTCCGGTACCTGCTCTTCGACGACGACGGACACGGGATCGTCAAGCGCGAGAATCGTGCAGCGTTGGCCACGGCGATGAGTGAATGGTTGAGCAAGGCGTTCGCCGCCGCTGGACCGCTCCCGGCCACCCGTGAACCCGGCCGCAGTGCCTAGCCGCGGGTAGCGGTGACATAAAGCATCGAGGAGAGCGTCTCCTCCTCATCGGTTGAAGCGCTCGGCAACGCAAGACCGTAGGCGGCAAACAATTCCGGCACACTGCTGGTGGCTGTTGCCCATCCGTGGGTGCTGAGATATTCGACGACGTCGTTGCGGTCGCCGCCATACCACAGGTCGGTCATCTCGATGTCGAAGCCGTGTCCTCGCCACTGGTCGGTGACCTTACGCATCCGTTCGGCCATCGTCTGTACGGCATCGCTGGCGCCCTGCGTGTTCTGGGTGGCCAACTGACTTCCCGCTAGGCTTAGTGCAGTGATGTTGTCCAGCAGCCGATCCTGGGCGTCTGGCGGCAAGAACGGCATCAGGCCTTCGGCGCTCCATGCGGTTGGTTTGGTGGAGTCCAGGCCGGCCGCGCGGAGCGCTGCGGGCCAGTCATGGCGAAGGTCGACGGGTACCGCCCGCCGATCGGCGGGCGGGGTGGCGCCAAGCTCGGCCAAGGTTGCCGTCTTGAACTCGATGACCTGGGACTGGTCGATCTCGAACACCGTGGTTCCGGGCGGCCAGGGCAGCCGGTAGGCGCGGGCGTCCAGCCCCGAGGCCAAGATCACCGCCTGGCGGATCCCCTCGTCGGCTGCGGCCATGAAGAAGTCGTCGAAGAACCGGGTGCGCACGCCCATCATGTCGCCCATTCGCTGCATCCCGAAGGCGCCATTGTCGTCGACCAGCGCGGGATCCAGTTCGCCGCTGGCGATGCGGGTGAAAAAATCCACGCCGACCGCGCGGACCAGCGGCTCGGCGAAGGGGTCGTCGATCAGTGGGTTGTGGCCACGGCTGGCCAGTGCGCGCCCTACCGCGACGCCGGTCGCAGTGGCGCCCACGCTGGTGGCCAGGTCCCAAGTGTCGTCGTCGGTTCGTGCCATTACCGCGCCCCTTTCGTCCCGATGTCGTCCTTTAACCCGAATCTAGGGCGAGTACTTAAGCGTGCGCTGTGTGCGTGCATCCGCGGGCATGGAATGCTGGCATTTGATGCGGCATTACTATTCCGTAGACGCGATCCGTGAAGCCGAAGCGCCGCTTCTGGCCAGCCTTCCCGACGGGGCGTTGATGAAACGCGCGGCGTTCGGGTTAGCCACCAAGATCATCGGTGAGCTGACCGCCCGCACCGGTGCGGTTGCCGGCCGCCGGGTGTGCGCGGTCGTCGGCGCAGGCGACAACGGCGGTGACGCGCTGTGGGCGGCCACCTTCCTGCGCCGTCGCGGCGTGGCCGCCGACGCGATACTGCTCAACCCGGAGCGCGCCCACCGCAAGGGGCTGGCGGCGTTCCTGAAAGCGGGCGGCCGTATCGTCGAAAATGTTTCGCCTGCAACCGATCTCGTTATCGACGGAGTGGTGGGCATCTCCGGCTCGGGCCCGCTGCGACCGGCGGCGGCCGAGGTGTTCGCCGCTTTGAAAGAGGCGGGCGACGCCCCGGTGGTCGCCGTCGACATCCCCAGCGGCATCGACGTGGCGACCGGGGCGATCACCGGCCCCGCTGTGCACGCCGCGCTCACCGTCACCTTCGGCGGGCTCAAACCCGTGCACGCGCTTGCCGATTGCGGCGACGTCGAGCTGATCGATATCGGGCTCAGTCTGCCGGGCACTGATGTTTTGGGTTTCGAGGCTGACGACGTGGCCGCGCGCTGGCCGGTGCCGGGCCCGCACGACGACAAATACACCCTGGGCGTCACCGGTGTGATGGCCGGCTCGTCAACCTATCCGGGTGCGGCTGTGCTGTGTACCGGCGCCGCCGTCGCGGCCACCTCCGGCATGGTCCGCTACGCCGGCAGCGCGCACAGCGAGGTCCTCACGCACTGGCCCGAGGTGATCGCGTCGCCGACCCCGGCTTCGGCCGGGCGGGTACAGGCCTGGGTCGTCGGGCCTGGGCTGGGTACCGACGACACCGGAGCCACCGCGTTGTGGTTCGCGCTGGACACCGATCTGCCGGTGCTCGTCGACGCCGACGGGCTGACCATCCTGGCGGCCCACCCCGATCTTGTGGTCAACCGCAAAGCGCCGACGTTGCTGACGCCGCACGCCGGCGAATTCGCCCGGCTGGCCGGTGCCCCGCCCGGAGACGACCGCGTCGGTGCGACCCGCAAGCTGGCCGACGCGCTGGGCGCCACAGTCTTGCTCAAGGGTAATGTCACCGTCATCGCCGACCCCGACGGCTCGGTCTACCTGAATCCGGCCGGGCAGTCCTGGGCGGCCACCGCCGGATCCGGCGACGTCCTGTCCGGAATCATCGGCGCGCTACTGGCGGCGGGGCTGCCGACGGCCGAGGCGGCCGCTGCCGGGGCGTTCGTGCACGCGCAGGCAGCGGCACTGTCAGCCGCCGACCCGGGACCCGGTGAAGCGCCCACGTCGGCGTCACGAATTGTGCCGCACATCCGGGCGGCGCTGGCCGCCCTATAGCTCCTAGCCGTCAAACGAAAGGATCCGTCGTGACCCTCAGCCACCCATCCGTCCCCGCACACTCGATCGCGCCCGCCTACACCGGCCGCATGTTCACCACCCCGGTGCCGGCGTTGCGGCTGCCCGAGGAATCGATGGATCCCGATGCCGCCTACCGCTTCATCCACGACGAGCTGATGCTCGACGGCAGTTCCCGGCTGAACCTGGCCACCTTCGTCACCACCTGGATGGATCCCGAAGCCGAGAAGTTGATGGCCGAGACGTTCGACAAGAACATGATCGACAAGGATGAATACCCGATAACCGCGGCTATCGAGGCGCGGTGCGTCTGCATGGTGGCCGACCTGTTCCACGCCGACGGCCTGCGCGACGACGACCCGTCCAGCGCCTGCGGAGTGTCCACTATCGGCTCCAGCGAGGCGGTGATGCTGGGCGGCCTGGCCATGAAATGGCGCTGGCGGGCAAAGGTCGGCAAGGGCTGGGAGGGCCGCACCCCCAATCTGGTGATGGGCTCCAACGTCCAGGTGGTGTGGGAGAAGTTCTGCCGCTACTTCGATGTCGAGCCCCGCTATCTACCGATGGAAGAGGGGCGCTACGTCATCACTCCCGAGCAGGTCATCGACGCCGTCGACGAGAACACCATCGGGGTGGTGGCGATCGTGGGCACCACCTACACCGGCGAACTCGAGCCGGTCGCCGAGATCTGCGCGGCGCTGGACAAACTGGCCGCCGACGGGGGCCTGGACGTTCCGGTGCACGTCGACGCCGCGAGCGGCGGCTTCGTGGTGCCCTTCCTGCACCCGGAACTGAAGTGGGACTTCCGGCTGCCCCGGGTGGTGTCGATCAACGTCAGCGGCCACAAATACGGGCTGACCTACCCCGGTATCGGGTTCGTCGTGTGGCGCAGCGGCGAGTATCTGCCCGAGGAGCTGGTCTTCCGGGTCAACTACCTGGGTGGCGACATGCCGACGTTCACGTTGAACTTCTCTCGCGCCGGCAACCAGGTCATCGGCCAGTACTACAACTTCCTACGGCTGGGTCGCGAGGGCTACACCCAGATCATGCAGTCGTTGTCGCAGACGGCACGCTGGTTGGGTGAGCAGTTGCGGGTCGGGGACCATTGCGAGCTGATCTCGGACGGTTCGGCGATCCCGGTAGTCAGCTTCCGGCTCGCCAAGGACCGCGGGTACACCGAATTCGATCTCTCCCACGAGCTACGGACCTTCGGTTGGCAGGTGCCCGCTTACACGATGCCCGACAACGCCACCAACATATCGGTGCTGCGCGTCGTGGTGCGGGAAGGACTCTCCGCCGACCTCGCACGCGCACTGCACGACGATGCCCGCACCGCGCTGGCCTCCCTGGACAAGCTCAGGCCCGGCGGACACTACAGCGCCGAGCACTTCGCGCACTGAGCTTGCGCCGCGAGCGTAATCGCACCGCGATTTACGGCCCGATTCTTAGCAGTGGCCTTACGCTCGGTGACGCCGTGTGCACTTCTGGGACAATGGTGGTCGTGGCTGTCACCCCGATATCCCTGACGCCCGGCGTCCTCGCCGAGGCCGTGGTGGACCTGGGTGCAATAGAGCACAACGTGCGGGTGTTGCGTGAGCACGCCGGCCCCGCGCAGGTGATGGCCGTCGTCAAGGCCGACGGCTATGGCCACGGCGCCACCCAGGTCGCCCGCGCCGCGCTGGCTGCCGGTGCGGCCGAACTGGGTGTCGCCAGCATCGATGAGGCACTGGCATTGCGTGCTGACGGGATCACCGCACCGGTGCTGGCCTGGCTGCATCCACCAGGCATCGACTTCGCACCGGCGTTGTTGGCCGACGTGGAGATAGCCGTGTCCTCGGTGCGTCAGCTCGACGAGCTGCTGGACGCGGTGCGCCGGACCGGCCGCACGGCGACGGTGACAGTCAAGGTCGACACCGGGCTGAACCGCAACGGTGTCGCCCCGGCGCACTACGCGTCGATGCTGACCGCGTTGGGTCGGGCCGTCGCTGAGGACGCCTTCCGGCTGCGCGGGCTGATGTCGCACTTGGTATACGCCGACCAGCCTGACAATTCGATCAACGACGTTCAGGCCCAACGGTTCACCATCTTGCTGGCCCAGGCGCGTAACCAGGGGGTGCGGTTCGAGGTGGCGCACCTGTCGAATTCGTCGGCCACCATGTCTCGTCCCGACCTGGCTTTCGACCTGGTGCGGCCCGGTATCGCGGTGTACGGTCTGAGCCCCGTGCCCGAGCGCGGTGACATGGGTCTGATACCGGCGATGACAGTGAAATGCGCTGTTGCGCTGGTGAAGTCGGTTGCCGCCGGTGAGGGCGTGTCTTATGGACACACTTGGATCGCACAGCGTGACACCAATCTGGCGCTGCTGCCGATTGGTTATGCAGACGGCGTGTTCCGGTCACTGGGCGGGCGCCTGGAGGTGCTGATCAACGGCAAGCGGCGGCCGGGCGTTGGGCGGGTCTGCATGGACCAGTTCCTTGTCGACCTGGGTCCTGGGCGGGTCGATGTAGCCGAAGGCGACGAGGCGATCCTGTTCGGCCCCGGCACCAGAGGCGAACCCACTGCACAGGACTGGGCCGATCTGCTCGGCACCATCCACTACGAAGTGGTAACCAGCCCCCGGGGGCGCATCACCAGAACCTACCGCGAGGCCGAAACCGTTGAGCGATGACGAAACTCGCAGGCGCCAGAGGGGAAGGGCTTGGCTTGCGGGAGGCGCGGGGTTAACTGCGGTAGCCACGATCGTGGGAGCCTCGGCCCGGCGATCGATGATCGGACGCGCGAGGGCCCGCGAGGATCCCTATGCCGATGAGGATTTCGAGCGATTATACGACGACCGCAGTTACGTGGTGACCACGCCCGACGGGGTCCCGCTGGCGGTGCGCGAGGTCGGCCTGGTGGACGCCCCGGTGACCGTGGTCTTCGCCCACGGGTTCTGTCTGCGTATGAGCGCCTTCCACTTCCAGCGAATGCGGCTCGGCGAGCGATGGGGACCGCACGTGCGGATGGTCTTCTACGACCATCGTGGGCATGGCCGGTCCGGAGATGGCGCGCCCGAGACCTACACGCTGATCCAATTGGGCAAGGACTTGGAAACCGTGCTGCAGGTGGTCGCGCCGCACGGGGCGATCGTGCTGGTCGGCCATTCGATGGGCGGCATGACGGTGTTGTCGCATGCCCGGCAGTACCCTGAGCAGTATGGCCGCCGGATCGTTGGTGCGGCGTTGATTTCCTCTGCCGCCGAGGGAGTTACGCGGTCACCGCTAGGTGAGATCCTGAAAAACCCTGCGCTGGAGGCCCTTCGGTTCACCGCCCGGTCCGCCCCCAGGCTGATGCACCGCGGCCGCAACGTGTCGCGGTCACTGATCGGCCCGATTCTGCGCGCCGCGTCCTACAGCGACCTACAGGTCAGCCGGAGTCTGGACGCGTTCTCTCAGCGGATGATGAACGGCACCCCAATCGCCACCCTGATGGGTTTCCTGCGCGCGCTGGAAGTGCACGACGAAACCGCTGGGTTGTGGACGTTGCTGCGGATCCCGACCCTGATCGCCTGCGGTGACCACGACCTGCTCACCCCGGACGAGTACTCGCGGAAGATGGCGGCCTCGCTGCCGCTATCCGAACTGGTCATCGTCGACGGGGCCAGTCACCTGGCGCTGCTGGATAAGCCCGATGCCATCAACGACGGGCTGGTCCGGCTGGTCAACCGGGCCATTCCGGGCAAGATGGCCATGCGGTACCGGCGGTTGCGGGGACGGTTCGGCCGCCATGGCTAAGCAGGAGCGGGGCACGGCGGGGTCAGATGGCGGCGACCCGCTGCACCCGGCTTCGCCGCCCTTGCGATCGCCGCAGACGCTGGAGCGCGTCGAGGATACCGTCGCGCTGGGGTCCCGGTTGGGTGAACAGCTGCGCGCGGGTGACGTGGTGGTGCTCTCCGGTCCGCTCGGTGCCGGAAAGACGGTGCTGGCCAAGGGGATTGCCGCAGTCATGGACGTCGACGGCCCGGTTACGTCACCGACATACGTGCTGGCGCGGGTGCACCCGCCGCGGCGGCCCGGTACTCCGGCGCTGATTCACGTCGACGTCTATCGGCTCTTGGACCACTCGGATCCTCCAAGCGCCGACCTGCTCGCAGAGCTCGACTCGCTGGACCTCGATACCGATCTGGATGACGCGGTGGTCGTGGTGGAGTGGGGCGAGGGCCTGGCCGAACGCCTCTCCGAGCGCCACCTCGACATCCGTCTCGAGCGGGTCAGCCACTCCGACGCGAGGATCGCGACCTGGGAGTGGGGCCGCTCATGAGCCTTGAAAGCGTTGTCCTGGCCCTCGACACGTCGACTCCGGCGGTGACGGCCGGCGTGGTGCGGCTGGATGGCTCAGATTGGGTCGTGCTGAGTGAGCGGGTCACCGTCGACGCTCGGGCACACGCCGAACGACTCACGCCCAACGTGCTGGCAGCGCTCGCCGATGCCGAGCTGACGATGGCCGATCTCGATGGCGTCGTGGTGGGCTGTGGGCCCGGCCCGTTCACCGGTCTGCGGGCCGGTATGGCGACCGCCGCCGCCTATGGACATGCGCTGGGCATCCCTGTGCGTGGTGTGTGCAGCTTGGACGCCATCGGCGTGCGAACCTCCGGCGACACCCTGGTGGTCATCGACGCCCGTCGGCGCGAGGTCTACTGGGCCGGCTACCGGGACGGGTTCCGCGTGCACGGTCCGGCAGTGAATGCGCCAGCCGACGTCGACCCCGGAACGGCGCGGGCAGTGGCCGGCTCGCCTGAGCACGCGGCGCTGTTCGACCTGCCGCGATGCGAGCCGGTTTACCCGACACCGGCCGGCCTGGTCGCCGCGGTGCCCGATTGGTCGGCGCCTCCGCTGCCGCTGGTGGCCTTGTATCTGCGCAGGCCCGATGCCAAACCCTTGGCGGCTCGCCCATGATCGCCCGCCTCGAACCCGTCCCCATCGGTGCGCTGACGCCCGCCGACGCCGAGCGGTGCGCCCAGCTGGAGGCCCAGCTCTTCGATGGCGACGACCCATGGCCGGCGGCGGCGTTCAACCGTGAACTGGCCAGCGCCCACAACCATTACGTGGGCGCGCGCACCGATGGCATGCTGGTTGGTTACGCCGGCATCTCGCGGTTGGGTCGCAAACCGCCGTTCGAGTATGAGGTGCACACCATCGGCGTGGACCCCGCATACCAGGGGCGGGGCATCGGCCGCCAACTGCTCGACGAGCTGCTGCATTTCGCCGACGGTGGGGTCGTCTACCTGGAGGTTCGCACCGACAACGAGGCTGCGATCTCCTTGTACCGCAGCATGGGATTCACTCAGGTCGGCCTGCGCCGGCGCTACTACCGAGTCAGTCGCGCCGACGCCTACACGATGCGGCGGGTGGGGGCACCTCCCGCTTGCGGGGGAGCGCTGTGACACCCGGTAAGACCATCCTGGCCATCGAAACCTCTTGCGATGAAACCGGTGTCGGCATCGCGCGGCTGGACGCCGACGGCACCGTGACGTTATTGGCCGACGAGGTCGCATCCAGCGTCGACGAGCACGTCCGGTTCGGCGGCGTGGTCCCCGAGATCGCCTCGCGGGCGCACCTCGAGGCGCTCGGTCCGGCCGTGCGCCGCGCGCTGGAGGCTGCCGGCCTGGAACGCCCCGACATTGTCGCGGCCACCATCGGGCCCGGGCTGGCCGGTGCCTTGTTGGTGGGAGTGGCTGCGGCCAAGGCGTATTCGGCTGCCTGGGGAGTGCCGTTTTATGCCGTGAACCACCTGGGCGGGCACCTGGCCGCCGATGTGTACGAGCACGGGCCGCTGCCCGAGTGTGTGGCGCTGCTGGTGTCCGGGGGTCACACCCATCTGTTGCATGTGCGTTCGCTCGGCCGGCCGATCGTCGAGCTGGGCGGCACCGTCGACGACGCCGCCGGCGAGGCCTACGACAAGGTGGCGAGGCTGCTGGGCTTGGGCTATCCGGGCGGCAAAGTGCTCGACGACCTGGCTCGTACCGGCGACCGGGACGCCATCGTGTTCCCGCGCGGCATGACCGGCCCGGCCGATGACCCGTATGCGTTCAGCTTCTCCGGGCTCAAGACCGCTGTCGCTCGGTACGTGGAGAGCCACCCGGACCATAGGCAATCCCGGACGGCCGATATCGCCGCCGGGTTCCAGGAATCCGTTGCCGATGTGTTGACCATGAAGGCGGTGCGTGCGGCAACCGGGCTCGGCGTCTCGACCCTGCTAGTCGCTGGGGGAGTGGCCGCCAACTCGCGGCTGCGTGAGCTGGCCACGCAGCGCTGCGAAGCGGCAGGGCTGGCGTTGCGGATCCCCAGGCCCGGGCTCTGCACCGACAATGGGGCGATGATCGCCGCCTTCGCCGCGCAGCTGGTGGCCGCCCAAGCGCCGCCGTCGCCACTGGACGTGCCCAGCGACCCGGGTCTGCCCGTGATAAAAGGGCAGGTCAGCTGAGTGCGGGAGGCCAACACGCGGGAAGCGGCGGGGCGGCCTTGAGTGCTAGCACTCTCATGTATAGAGTGCTAGGTGGCAGTCGGACAGTCCCTGCGTCGGCACCCGCGACGACGACGCGAGGGCAACGGCCGGATGCCGAATCACCTGGTAATTCGGACGGTTCGGGGCAAGCCCCCGGACCGACCGCCAACTCCGGTCCGGGCTAATAGCCCCGGACCCGATCTAATAGTGGAGGGCTCCAATCGTGGCGAAGGTGAACATCAAGCCACTCGAGGACAAGATTCTCGTGCAGGCCAACGAGGCCGAGACCACGACCGCGTCCGGTCTGGTCATTCCTGACACCGCCAAGGAGAAGCCCCAGGAGGGCACCGTCGTCGCAGTCGGCCCCGGCCGGTGGGACGAGGACGGCGAGAAGCGAATCCCGCTGGACGTGTCGAAAGGTGACACCGTCATCTACAGCAAGTACGGCGGCACCGAGATCAAGTACAACGGCGAGGAATACCTGATCCTGTCGGCACGCGACGTGCTGGCTATCGTTTCCAAGTAGAAGTCCGTGTTCCGCCCCGGCGATCCCCGCGTTCAATCGCGGTGATTTCCGGGGCGGCATGCGTTATAGCCGGGCCCTGATGGACTCCAACTTGCCCGGCGCGCTCCCCCCGAGCGTGGGAGGTACCCCCAAGCAGGCCGTTGCTCGGCCTGCAACGTCGCAGGGCATAAAAGGAGCCTGATGAGCAAGCTTATTGAGTACGATGAGACCGCGCGTCGCGCCATCGAGGCGGGCGTGAATAAGCTCGCCGACGCGGTGCGGGTGACGCTGGGGCCGCACGGCCGGCATGTGGTGCTGGCCAAGGCATTCGGTGGGCCCGTTATCACCAACGACGGTGTCACCGTCGCACGTGAGATCGACCTGGAAGATCCATTCGAGAACCTGGGTGCCCAGCTGGTGAAGTCGGTGGCCACCAAGACCAACGACGTCGCCGGAGACGGCACCACCACCGCGACCGTGCTGGCGCAGGCGCTGATCAAGGGCGGCCTGCGCATCGTCGCTGCCGGCGCCAACCCGATCGCCCTCGGCTCGGGAATCAGCAAGGCTGCCGACGCGGTGTCCGAGGCGCTGCTGGCGTCGGCAACACCGGTGTCTGGCAAGAGCGCCATCGCGCAGGTCGCGACGGTTTCCTCGCGCGACGAGCAGATCGGTGAGCTGGTCGGAGAGGCGATGAGCAAAGTCGGCCACGACGGCGTGGTCAGCGTCGAAGAATCCTCGACGCTGGGCACCGAGCTGGAATTCACCGAGGGCGTCGGCTTCGACAAGGGCTTCCTGTCGGCGTATTTCGTGACTGACTTCGACTCCCAGGAGGCCGTGCTCGAGGACCCGCTGATCCTGTTGCACCAGGAGAAGATCAGCTCGCTGCCTGATTTGTTGCCCATGCTGGAGACGGTCGCCGAATCGGGCAAGCCGCTACTGATCATCGCCGAAGACGTCGAAGGCGAGGCATTAGCCACGCTGGTCGTCAACTCCATCCGCAAGACGCTGAAAGCGGTCGCGGTCAAGTCGCCGTTCTTCGGCGACCGGCGCAAAGCATTCCTCGAGGATCTGGCGATAGTCACCGGCGGCCAGGTGATCAATCCCGACGCCGGCCTGGTGCTGCGCGAGGTCGGCACCGAGGTGCTGGGCTCGGCCCGACGCGTGGTGGTCAGCAAAGACGACACCATCATCGTCGAAGGCGGCGGCACCGCGGAGGCGGTTGCCAACCGCATCAAGCACCTGCGTGCCGAGATCGAGAACAGCGACTCTGACTGGGATCGCGAAAAGCTGCAGGAGCGGCTGGCCAAGCTGGCCGGCGGGGTGGCCGTTATCAAAGTGGGGGCCGCCACCGAAACCGCGCTCAAGGAACGCAAGGAAAGTGTCGAGGATGCGGTTGCGGCCGCCAAGGCCGCCGTCGAGGAGGGCATCGTCGCCGGCGGTGGGTCCGCGCTCATCCAGGCGCGCAAGGCGCTCAAGGACCTGAGTGCTTCGCTCAGCGGCGACGAGGCTACGGGCGTCGACGTGTTTTCCGAGGCGCTTTCCGCGCCGCTGTACTGGATTGCCGCCAACGCCGGCTTGGACGGCGCGGTCGTGGTCAACAAGGTGAGCGAGTTGCCCGCCGGGCACGGGCTGAACGCGAACACCCTCAGCTACGGCGACTTGGTTGCCGACGGCGTTGTCGACCCGGTCAAGGTCACCCGGTCGGCGGTGCTCAACGCGGCGTCGGTAGCGCGGATGGTGCTCAGCACCGAGACGGCGATTGTCGACAGGCCCGCCGGGGAACAAGACCACGGCCACCACCACGGCCACGCTCACTAAGACCGCGCTGCCCAGGCGGAACACCCCCGGCTGCTAGCCGGGGGTGTTCCGCCTGGGACCGCAACGTCTGCCACACGTATTACTGGGTCAAGAGCGGGCAGGGCAATGTTCCTATTCGTGGCATCAACGGCCTAATACCTCGCAATCTCTGGGACGGAGATAATCCACCGCCCGACTCGAAACCTCCCTGCGGCACCGACATGTGGACCGGCAGGCCCGGTGCTTGCCAGGGGTTGCCTGGCGCGATCAGCCTCCGCCACCAATAGCCGGGGGTGTTTTCGTCTCACAGGTCGCCCCCCAAATCGACCCTGGAACCCGTGCACGATCGGGGAGGCGCATGACGATCCGCCAGGCACGCCGGATACCCGGGGGCATACTCTGCGGTCGCTTGTGGCCAGGCGTTCGCCGGCGCGCTTCTTGAGCTCGGCCAGCGGCGCGCCGGTCAGTCCTTGGCATCGGCCCCGGCCGAGCCGACCGGACCTACCTACGCGGTAACCAAGCTGTTCATGGAGAGCGGAGTCCCGAAGTAACCAGCTTGGGGATCGACGACGACAGTCTTGACTTCGCCTTTCCGGGCTAAAACCTCGCGGGCCATCTGTTCAAACGGATCTTCTGAGGCCCTCCGATGTTCTCTATGCCACGCAGCGGTTCGCCTTCTGCCACCCGGGCGACCTCGGCTGCGAGGTCCTCCGCGGCGATGGGCTGGATCAGCGCGTCTGGTACGCGCACCTCCTCGCCGACCGTCATCGACGCTGTGATCGCGTCGGCGAACTCGGCGAACTGGGTGGCGCGCACGATCGAGTAGGGAATCCCCGATTCTTCGATGAGCTTCTCCTGGGCGACCTTCGCACGTAGGTATCCGCTTTCGGGTAGTTGGTCGGAACCAACGATCGACACCGCGACGTGGTGCTTAACGCCTGCGGCGTTCGCGGCCGCCTCCAAGTTTGTGGTCGACTTGCTGAAGAACTCCATCGCCGGATCGTCGTCGAATGAGGGTGAGTTGGATACGTCAACAACCACATCGGCACCGGTTAGAGCCTCGGCGAGGCCTTCTCCGGTAAGTGTGTTGACGCCAGTTCCAGGTGAGGCTGCCACCGCCTCGGCGCCGTGGTCCCTGAGTCTGTCAACCACTTTTGACCCAAGGATCCCTGTGCCGCCAATCACGACGATCTTCATGGCTTCCCTTTCAGAATCTGCATGGTTGGAGGCCGCCCCGTTCACAAGTGAAGACCTGCGTGCAGGCCCCCAGATTTACTTGTTGATCCGCAATGTTCGCTTAGAACCAAGCCAACGCCGTCAGTACTGGGTTCCACACTGAAATTTGCCAGCAAACATCTTAGTTACTAGGAACTGTTGCGTACAACGTGTATTCGAGTGCAAACAAAATTTGGACTTCCGCTGGAGTACGTGCAGAGTGCGCGTGTCGTAGAGCGCCAGCGACGCCGCACCCAACCCCGCACGGGCAGCGCATGCCGTCGATAAGGCTTGCGGAAACCGTGTTCGGTGAAGAACGGTGAGTGGCGTGCGACAGCGTGGTCTCTTCGGGTCCGGCATCCGTGACTCGGGCGAGTCGGATGACGATCAAGGCGCCGATGTCTGTAATCGAACACCACCGAGACGGCGATTGTCGACAAGCCCGCCGAGGAAGAAGACGATCACGGGCACGGTCATCACTACCACTAATTCGCCTCTAAACAAGACACCCCCCGGCCTTCGCCGGGGGGTGTCTTCGTTTCCGCTTGGCGATGGGCGTTGCTCCTCGAGACATAAGCCACGCACACTCGTCTCGGCGTGTCGTGTGCGCGGTTTAAGTGTCGCGGCGGATTGTGGTCGAAAACCACTGAGACGGCCGTCCTCTTTCGGCCGCCCGCATCTATCTGAACCGGACAAGAATCGCGCTGCGGCACTGTTTGCTAGACGAATTGAGTGAGAGAGTCGTCATATGGATGTGTTTCCGCAGACACCGGCGGGGACAGCTGCACTTTCAGTGGCCGCCCGCTTCTACTCGCCCGCGTTGCTGAACCACTGCGTCCGTTCATACTTGTGGGGAGCGATGTACGGCGCAGCGCACGGCATCGCCTTCGATGACGAACTCTATTACGTCTCGGCGCTGCTTCATGACATCGCTCTTACCGACGCATTCGACAGTCACCGAGTGGCTTTCGAGGAGGCGGGAGGAGACTTAGCGTGGGTGTTCGGGGTGGCCGCCGGTTGGCCGGCTGATCGCGCGGCGAGGGCGACGGAGATCATCGTGTTGCACATGCGCGATGACGTCTCCTCGAGCGCTGACCCCGAGTCTCACATCTTGCAGGTCGCGACCGGCTGGGACGTTGTCGGGCGGCGACCGGAGGAATTCCCTGCGGAGGCACGGGCGGAGATGCTCGCACGCTATCCCAGGCTGGGATTCGGTGACGAGTTCCTGGCGTGCTTCGAAGACCAGGCAAGACGCAAGCCGGGCAGCGCCGCCGCGGCATCAATCGCCAACAACGCTGCCGGACGGATCAAGACCAACCCGCTCGAGGGCTAGGTGGCGGTATCCGCTGGCATTGGCTTAAATCCAGCACCACCGAGACCGCGATAGTCGACAAGCGCTACACGAAGCAACCCCTGGTTCGCGCCGGGGGTGCTTCGCTTTTGGGTAGCGACGCGCTCGCTCGTCAGATTGCAGCTCTTGCGGTTGTTCTCGGCGTCGTAGCAGAGGTTTAAGTGTCGCGGTGGTTTGAATCGAACACCATTAACGTGACAAGCCAAGCGGCCCAGCGAGCTCCGACAGCGTCGGCAACACCTTCTCCGGCCCACCGTGCACAAGGATCGCGACATGGTTGGCGCCTGCGCTCAGATACTCGCCTAACCGCTTGGCAATGTCTTCAGGTGTGCCGTGGGCGACAACGGCGTCGATGAGTTTGTTGCTGCCGGGCCGGGTGACGTCGGCGTCGGTGAAACCCAGCCGCTTCCAACTGCTCACGTAGTTTGTCGTGTTGAAGTAGCGGTCCAGCGCTGTGCGGGCGATCGCGCGCGCCTCCTCGGCGTCGGCGGTCAGCACCACGTTATGCACGGGCGCCAGCAGCGCGTTCGGCCCGATGATCGCGCGGGCCCGCGCGGCGTGTTCCGGCGTGGCGTTGGCCGGGTGCGCCCCGGCGGTGCGTTCGGCCGACAGCCTCAGCACGCGCGGCCCGAGCGCGGCGAGCACACGTTGATTCGCGGGTACGCCGTATTCGTCGAGCTGGTCGAGGTACGACACCAGCGCGTCGTACGGCTTGCGGTATTGCGCGTCGACCTCGGGATGGCCAACCCCGACACCGAGCACGAAGCGGCCCGGGTAGGTGGCGTTGATGCGGTGGAACGACTCGGCGACGGCCTTGGCGGCCGCCGTCCAGATGTTGACGATGCCGGTAGCCACTTTGAGCGTGGTAGTCGACTCCAAAAGTGGCTCGACGAACGACAAATCAGCCGGCGGCGAACCGCCGATCCAAATGGTGCCGTAGCCCAGCCGTTCGATTTCCTGAGCCTGGTCGGGGGTCGCGTCAAGCCCGAAGAACCCGAATCGGCCGAGGTCGGTTGTCGCTGTTTCCGATGCCGTCACCGCCACTGCAACCTTCGCATCCCGCGCACCTATTCCGCTGCTGGCGAAATTTGTGCCGGCGGATCCGCGCCCTGGGAGTGGGTATGGCTGTAATCAGCATCCACCGAGACCGCGATCGTCGACAAGCCCGCCGAAGAGGCAGATGACCACGGTCATGAAAGTCCACGTAGCAGCGTGTCGACCACATGCTCGATGAAGCTGTCGTCGATGGGCTGCCTGGTCAGTAGCGCACGGAAGTGTAGCGGTGCGGCGAGGAGTTCCAGGGCAATCTGGGAGTCGGTTTCGGGGCGTAAGTCGCCACGATCGGCGGCACGATCGATCATGACCCGCGCGGCCTCGTAACGGGCCCGCACGAATTGAGCGCGATTGGCCGACAGGGGCGGGGTCGTCCTCCGTTGCAGCCAGCGTTCGCACCACGGTCTCACCCAGTGGCGTTGCGAGGTAGTCGGCCATCGCCCGGGCGAACGCGATCAGGTCGCCGCGCAGCCAGCCGACGCGGAACCGACCGTGCCCCGGCGCCTAACCCAAGTGTCACGCTGCGGCAACTTCGAGACATCCGATTTGCGACAGGATAGGTCCTGTGAGCCACTGGGATGACGGGTGCCAACCCAAGGGAAGCAAAATGACAAGCACGTGGGGGTTAACTACTGCCGCCGTATGCGCAGGCGTTGCTATCGTAGGGGCCGGCGCTGCCTACGCGGACAACACCTTGAGCGGAACGTATGCCCTCATCGACGACAACAGCGGTGCCAAACAGCTATCAACCTGGACGCTCAGCCCGTGCGGTCCTGGATGCACCCACGTCGCCAGCAACCACGGTGGAACCGACGACGCGCATTTGAGTGGTGGCCAATGGGTCGTAGCGTTCGATGATCGCCCGGACGCCGTTACTTGTCCGAGTGGCCACATCGCTCGAGGGACGTTCCACTTCTCATTTGACGCGGTAATCCTCGCCGGAACCGCGTACAGCTCCACTTCCGTCGGGGTCTGTGGCGATCCTCCGATGAACTACCCTCCTTGGGCTTTCCACTTGTCGAAAATCGGTTGACCGAAGGCCCCAGCCGTACGGCCTTCTCGTCTCCGTCTGTGCCGCTGCCGTCAAGCCACGTTTTGATGACATCCTGTGCCGCGGCGAACGCCTTGGAGCCGTTCATGCGAGCGATGGCGCAGCCCAGACCGATGATCTGTTCCGACGGTCTCGAGTCGGGTTGGTCGAGCCGTACAAAGGCCATCTCTCCAATTCGATCGAGGTCGGCATGGTAGCGCCGGATCAACTCGACGAGGATCGCTTCCTTGGAATCGAAGTGGTGATAGAGACTTCCGGCAGGATGCCGGCCGCATCGGCGATCTGCTGGAGCGAGGTGCGCAGACCCGAGGTTGCGATGACGGCGTTCGCCGTCTTCAGGATCTGGGTGCGTCGCGTCGCGTCGGGCTTCGCACCGGTGACAGCTGTAGCTGAGCTTCGCTTGGCCGTCCGCTCAGCGATCGCGTTCGGGCCAATTACGCCGCGCGGTTGACCATTTCGCACCGAAGGGTCGGCTTTCGTCATCGGTGCGTGCGCGCGATCCCGCTTGACGGCGTCGTGGTCGACCGGCCTACCCTCGAAGTTAGTGTCGCGGTCGTCGACTGCTGGCAGCTGTGAGAACCGTGCAAACAAACGCCTAGTCGGTGCTGCCAAACATTTGTTCTGAGGCCAGCAGAATGAGCCATTGCATCACGTCCTACAACGATGCCCCTAGCAATCCGTACGGGCTCGCGTGGCGATGAGCGGGCGCTCGTAGGACGGGTCGTGACGGCCATGGGCGGCGCCCTTGATGTCGGCGTCGGCCAGCATTGCGATGACCTCCTCTGTGATCAACGACGTTGAATCCGCGTTCCACTCGACTACGCAGACCCTGTCCACGATGGCCCAGCGGCCCTCTCGCCGTTCCAAGCGGTCGACATATCGACCTCCGGAGATGGTCATGTGATTGGCCGGATCGCGGTCGGTCCCGACGAACAGGTAGTACGTCTCTGCGTGGGCCTCATCGCCGTTCACGACGAATCCGACGTGGTCGTCAACGGCGTCGTCGTGGTAGGCCGACCGCAAGAGAGCGCGGTCCTGCCGGTCTATGCCCCGCGCATAGCGTTGCATGCAGTCGTGGATCTCCATGCGATCCGTCAGTTGTCGCAGCTGACCGCTTATCTCGGCGCCGGTCGTCATTGTGAATCCTCCAGAGCCCATCCATTGATGGCGACGACCTCATCAATGGGCCGCCGCGGCGCCGGTCGCCAGTGGTGGTGGTCTTCGCGCAGCCGGCCAACCGGGAGCAGGCATCCCTGTACATATGAGTCGGGTATTCCCAGCAGATCCCGCACCGCCGCTTCCTCGTGTAGGTGCAATGTAGTCACGCAGGTGCCATAACCGCGGGTGTGCAGTGCGAGCTGAAAGTTCCACACCGCCGGAAAGATCGATCCGTAAAGTGTTGCCTGATAGAACGATTCGTCACCGTCGGCGCGCGGTATAGATGGCTCATAGCACGGAATCACCAGCACTGGGACCCCCGCCAAGTGCTCCACGAGCCACTCGGTGGAGGTCATCAAGCGACCCTCGGGTGTGCCCGAGGGTATGAACCCCGCGATCAGCTGTCCACCGACCTTGTCCAGATACGTGTTGCGGTAGAGGTTCGCGATTCGGCTGCGCAAGGCATCATCGGTTATCACCAACCAGCGCCAAGACTGCTGGTTGGATCCATTGGCCGCCTGTAATCCGATCCGCAGACACTCGCGGACCCCGTCGAGATCTACCGGTGCTGCGAGGTCCAGAGACCGGCGCGCGGACCGGGTTGCGGTGAGTAGCTGATTGACGTCCATGGTGGGCTAGGTCGATCGCTTTGCGACCAGCTCCAGCACGCCGGCGGTTAGCTGCTCCTTCGGAATGTGGGCGAAACCTTTGCGGAACTGGTTTGCCTCTTGTGAGTAGGAGAAATCCACGTTCTTCCTTCTGTGTGAAGGCGATTGACTGAGGGTGTTCCGGACTTTACGGTGGAACAGATATTTGGTCAACAAGTCATTGTGGGCGACGAGGGGAGCTGGGTGGCAGAAGGCAGCGCGGTAGAAAGCCTCGGAATGTTGGCCTCGGCTATGGGGGGTCGGCCACTGGTCGTCGCCGCCATCGAGCCGGGTCAGCCGGCCTGGACGGACGGCAAGACGGTGTACATCGACGCCGCGGCCAAGCCGCAGGATCGCCTCGAATCGCTGGCAGTGCAAACGTCGCTGCTTGCGGTCGGCGGCCTTGAGCCCGACATCGTTCGTCGACTTGCACGACGCCAGACTGTTGCCGACCGATACCTTGCCGTCGAAGGACGTAGGGCGCTGAGCGCAAACGGGCGCCTGCTGCCCACCTCAATGCTGTCACGACTGGACATCGACGAGGGCGGAAACGGTTCGCCTGCTGGATCACTGGCCGTCGCTGAGAGCCGAGCTCTGATCGACGATCCGCCGACGACCTTCGGTGTGATCCGGGCGAGCAGGCTGCTGGCCGCACACCGTGTGACCGCGAAGGCCGCCGCAGCGGCCGCTCGTCACGCGCCCCACAAGCAGTCCTACGACGAACTTCCCGATCTGCACGAGGATCTGGACGACGAGTCCGCCCAGGACACTGATATCTCCGACCCATTCTCCAGTTCAGTGGGCGGGGGCGGCGCGATCGGAAAGCTGTTCGCCCGGTTGATGAGCAAGGTGCGACAAGTCGGCGGCAGCGGGCCCCCCGGGGCGGACGCACCGACCCACTCGAGGCGCTCTGCGACTCGCGGCGCGAGGGCCGTGGTCTCTTCGCTCACGCCGGCGAGCGACGGCGACGGAGGCGACGACATTGGGTCGGGCGGCGTCAAATACCCAGAGTGGGACGTCAATCGCAAGCGCTACCGTCCCGACTGGTGCACTGTGCGCGAAACCGAGGCCAGGCACAACGGGGAGGGCTGGGCCACGCCGGATGGTCACGCGCTGCGGCGATCGTTGACGCGCCTTGGTATGGGTATGAGCCGACATCACCGGCAGCTCCAGGGGGACGACATCGACGTCGACGCGGCAGTGGAAATGCGGGTCGAGCTGGCGGCCGGTTCAGCCGCAGACGATGCCGTTTACTTGGACAACCTGCGTCGTCGGCGCGACCTGTCCGTGCTCATTCTGCTCGACGTGTCAGGATCTGCTGGTGAGGCTGGAACGGCCGGCCGCACCGTGCACGAGCAACAACTGGAATCGGCCGCGGCGCTTACTGCGGCGTTGCACGAACTCGGTGACAGGGTGGCGTTGCTCGCTTACTACTCACAAGGCCGCTCGGCGGTAAATCTGACGCCTATCAAGCGGTTCGACAACCGGTTCGACACTGCGGCGATGCGGCGCCTCTATGGCCTCAAGCCCGGTGCTTACTCCAGGCTGGGAGCGGCGATTCGGCATGGAACGGCGATATTGCGGGAGCGGGGTGGTACACCGCGCCGGTTACTCGTCGTGTTGTCGGATGGTCTGGCCTACGACCACGGGTACGAGCGGACATACGGCGCCGCGGACGCGCGCCGTGCGCTGGGTGAGGCTGGGCGGCAAGGGATCGGCTGCTTGTGTTTGACCGTCGGTGCAGCGACCGACGTTGACGAGCTGCGTCGCGTGTTCGGGACCGCGGCGCACGCGACGGTCGGAAGGCCCGAGCAACTGAGCCGGGTCATCGGGCCGTTGTTCCGCGTGGCGCTCAACCGCGCGGAGACGCGCCGACGGAAACCTTAGGGAAAGGGTCTGCTGATCGTGTACCAAACATCTGGTCTGCGTTACGCGGCTTACGTCCCCGTCGCGGGGTGCGGGGACGGCTGCGTGCGATGCGGCCGCCGAGAAGGGAAAGCAATGTCTGGCAACGCTGCCGGCAAAACACTGAGTATTCCGGCGCGATCGGGTCGCCGATAATGGCCGGCCGCATGGGCGCTACCGCAGATTTGGCGGGCACCGCGGTCAGTGCGCAGGCGCCCCGCCCATACTACGTGCCGTTGGCGAACGAGGAGACCGTCTTCAAAGCCGCTTATCGCCGAGGGCTTTCGATCCTCCTCAAGGGGCCGACCGGATGTGGGAAGACCCGGTTCGTCGAAGCGATGGCGCACGACCTCGACCGCCTACTGATCACGGTTTCCTGTCACGACGATCTCACGACGGCCGATCTCGTCGGCCGCTTCCTGTTGCGCGGCGGCGATACCGAGTGGGTGGACGGCCCCTTGACGCGTGCGGTCCGCGAGGGCGCCATCTGCTATCTCGACGAGGTGGTGGAGGCCCGCCAGGACACCACCGTCGTGTTGCACCCGCTGGCCGACCATCGCCGACAGCTCCCGATCGACCGCCTTGGCGTCACGCTGGACGCTGCCCCTGGCTTTGGCCTGGTGGCGTCGTACAACCCCGGCTACCAGAGTGTGCTCAAGGATCTCAAGGACTCCACGCGGCAGCGGATGGTTGCCATCGAGTTCGGGTTCCCGTCTCCGGACGTGGAGGAGGGCATCGTCTGCTACGAGGCGGGTGTTGAACGCCAGATCGCGGCACAGTTGGTTCGGTTCGCTACAGCTATCCGTCGTTTGGAGACCGGTGGACTGCGCGAGGTGTCCTCCACTCGCGTCCTTATCGCGGCCGGACGGCTGATCGCCGAGGGTCTGAGCCCAAGCGAGGCCGCGCGCGCCGCCGTCGCCGGCCCGCTCACCGACGATCCGAACGTCGCTCGGGGCTTGGTCGAGATGATCAACGTGTACCTCGGCGGTTCGGAGACGTGATCCGGTGATTGACGCTGCTGAGACGTCCCGTTACTTTCNGAACAAATATTTGGTCTCCGGTTGTTCGCCGNATGAACGATCGTGCTCGGTATTCCAAGGGAGGTCGCGTGTCCTACGAAAGCACCGCTGAGCNAATCAAGGTCGGGTACTTGATGGACTTCAAACTGCCGCCCGGGTTTCCGCAGGAAATGTTGGACGACTTCACCCGCTGCTTTGACATCGTGTTCGAGGAAGCCTTCGAGCAGGGCCTCATGGACCGCCCCGTGCAGATGGTCTACCGCGAGGTGGAGGGCCTGCCCAAGGGCACGGTCAAGGCGGTCATCGACGCCTACGGCGAACTCGTCGACGAGGGTTGCCTGGTGGTCTTCGGTCCGCACATCACCGACAACGCAGTACCGTGCCGGGAGGCGATCGAGGAGCGCTTCCGGGTGCCCGGGATCAGCGTCACCGGCACTGACGACTGGCTCGGGGAGTGGACGTTCTCATTCCCCCAGGGGTCGCTGACCGATGAGCCGATCTTCATTGCCGACCAAGTCGCCAAACGCGGGTTCACCGAGATAGGGGTCCTGGTCGAGCAGAATCTCATCGGCGAGACCTATATCAAGAACCTCCGAGACGCGTGCCGCCGCAAGGGTATTCGAATCGTGGCAGAGGCGGCGATCGCTCAGACCGCGCAAGACATCAACGACGCGGTGCGCACCCTGCACGAGGCCAAGGCTGAGGCGATCGTGCACCTCGGGTTCGGTTTCGGGATCGTGTTCATCAATCCTGCGCTACAGGCTGTTGATTGGGATCCGCCGCGTTTCACCACCACAGCTTTTCAGAACGCGTGGGTCAACCCGATCATGTGGAACGCATTCATGGG